>Ga0209564_1000101_pt1 | contig 222879 bp, 193 predicted proteins | sample AraplaCol_mMF_r2_FD_184272 | JGI IMG/M metagenome (GOLD analysis project Ga0209564, IMG submission 184272) | Arabidopsis root microbial communities from North Carolina, USA - plate scrape MF_Col_mMF_r2 (SPAdes) (version 3) | ecosystem: Host-associated > Plants > Roots > Endosphere | place... | reverse complement strand
GTGGAGAGGGCTGGATTCGAACCAGCGTACTCGTAAGAGGGCAGATTTACAGTCTGCTGCCATTAACCACTCGGCCACCTCTCCGGCGAACCTCGAAATATAGCACGGTTTTGTGACTACCCGGAAACCCATGCATCAACAAAGATGCAGGAAAACCGCTCGAGGCGTTAGCCCACGATTATCGCCTAAGTTTTCACCCCTCCGACCGCTGCGCCTCCCGCCAAGCGCGCGCTTCGCCGAAATGACCGCAGCCGATGAACGGCACGGGCGGCCGCTGAGCCGAAAGAGGCGACGGATGATTCGACATCAGCACCTTATGGCGCCTAACGTCGATCAACGCCCGCTTACTCTGAGCATGAGAGCCCCACAGCATAAAAACAACAGGTTTGGCGCCGTTTGAAACATGCCGAATGACGGCATCCGTCAGCACCTCCCAGCCACGCCCGGAATGGCTGGCTGGCTGGGCCTCCTCGACCGTCAGGCAGGTGTTCAGCAGCAGCACGCCATGCGTGGCCCACTTCACCAGGCTGCCGCCCGGATTCGGAAATGGCGGCGGCGCGGTCCCCAGGTCGCGCTGCAATTCCTTGAAGATGTTGCGCAGCGACGGCGGCAGCGCCACGCCGGGCGCCACGGAAAACGCAAGCCCCTCGGCCTGGCCGCGCCCGTGATACGGATCCTGCCCCAGGATCACCACGCGCACGTCTTCCGGCGGCGTGAGTTCCAGCGCCCTCAGCGGCTGCGGCGGAAAGATCACGGCACCAGCGTCAAGCCGCTCGCGCAGGAAGTCTTGCAGCTTCTGCCCCACGGCACTGCCGAAGAACTCGTCGACCAGCGGCTGCCAGCCCGGGGCCACCGGCCAGTCGGCCGGATTGCTGCTCGACAGCTGATCGGGCCGGCTCATTTGAACAATGCAGCGAGGGCCTCGCCGGGTTCCTTGGCGCGCATGAAAGCCTCGCCGACCAGGAAGGCGTTGACGCCGGCCGCGCGCAAGGTGGCCACGTCCTCGCGCGTGCCGATGCCCGACTCAGTCACCGGCAGGCGATCGGCGGGCAGCTTCGGCAGCAGATCGATGGTCGCCTGTATCGACACCTCGAAGTTGCGCAGATTGCGGTTGTTGATCCCGATCAGCGCCGTCTTCAGCCCGAGCGCGCGGTCCAGCTCGGCCGCGTCGTGCACCTCCACCAACACCGCCATGCCCAGCCCGCGCGCGATGGCTTCGTAGTCCTTCATCTGCGCGTCGTCGAGGCAGGCGGCAATCAGCAGGATCGCGTCGGCACCTATCGCGCGCGACTCATACACCTGGTACGCATCGACGATGAAATCCTTGCGCAGCACCGGCAGCTCGCACGAGGCGCGCGCCTGCTTGAGATAGTCCACGCCGCCCTGAAAGAACTGCTTGTCGGTCAGCACCGAGAGGCAGGCCGCGCTGATCTCGCCATCGCCCTCGGCGTAGCTTTGCGCGATGTCGGCCGGAATGAAGTCCGCGCGCAACACGCCCTTGCTCGGGCTGGCCTTCTTGACTTCGGCGATCACCGCGGCCTGGCCTGCCGCGATCTTGGCTCGCAGCGCGCCTTCGAAGTCGCGCGTCAGCACGCGGCTCTCGGCGTCGAAGCGCACGGCTTCGAGCGGCGTGCGCTTCAGTGCCGCGGCCACTTCCTGGCGCTTGACGGCAACGATCTTGTCGAGGATGTCGGACATGACTTCTGGGTTTCCTGTTCTCTTGAAGCTCAGACGGTCGAGGAGGCCTTGACCAGCTCCGCCAGCTTGGCCTTCGCCGCGCCCGAGGCGATGGCGGCGCGCGAGCGCTCCACGCCCGCCTGCACCGAGTCGACCACGTTCGCCGCGTAAAGCGCCGCCCCGGCGTTCAGCAGCACGATGTCTAGCGCCGGGCCGGCCTGATTGTCGAGCACGGCCAGCAGCATCGCCTTCGACTGTTCAGGCGTCTCCACGCGCAGCGCGCGGTTGCTCGACATCTGGAAGCCGAAGTCCTCGGGATGCAGCTCGTATTCGCGGATCTCGCCATCCTTCAGCTCGCCCACCATGGTCGCCGCGCCGAGCGAGATCTCGTCCATGCCGTCGCGCCCGTAGACCACCACCGCATGTTCGGCACCGAGCCGCTGCAGCGCACGCACCTGGATGCCCACGAGGTCGGGGTGGAACACGCCCATCAGGATGTTCGGAGCGCCGGCCGGGTTGGTCAGCGGCCCGAGGATATTGAAGATGGTCTTGATGCCCAGCTCCTTGCGAACCGGCGCGACGTTCTTCATCGCCGGATGATGGTTCGGCGCGAACATGAAGCCGATGCCGCACTCCTCGATGGAGCGCGCGATCTGCTCGGGCTTGAGGTTGATGTTCACCCCCAGCGACTCCAGCACGTCGGCGCTGCCCGACTTGCTCGACACGCTGCGCCCGCCGTGCTTGCTCACCTTGGCGCCCGCGGCAGCGGCCACGAACATCGAGCAGGTCGAGATGTTGAAGGTGTGCGAGCCGTCGCCGCCCGTGCCCACGATGTCCACGAGGTTCGTCGTGTCCTTCACCGGCACCTTGGTCGACACCTCGCGCATCACCTGCGCGGCGGCGGTGATCTCGCCGATGGTTTCCTTCTTCACGCGCAGGCCGGTGATCAGCGCCGCCATCATCACGGGCGAGCACTCTCCGCTCATGATGAGGCGCACGATGTGCAGCATCTCGTCGTGGAAGACCTCGCGGTGCTCGATGGTGCGCTGCAGCGCTTCCTGGGGGGTGATCATGGAAAGTCTCCTCGAAAAGAATCAGCGGCCGACGCGAACGGCGGCGGGCGCGTCGGTGAACGCGAGCTTGAGGCCGAAGCCGATGAACAGCACGCCGGCGGCGCGGTCGAGCCAGTGCATGCCCTTGCGCACAGCGCTGCGGCGCGCCATCCAGCCCGCCGCCAGCGCCCATCCCACGTTGACGGGAACGGCGTTGAGATTGAACAGCACGCCCAGCAGCACGAAGGCCAGCGCCGTGTTGCCGGTGCCCGGCGCGATGAACTGCGGCACGAAGGCCAGGAAGAACAGCGCGACCTTCGGGTTGAGCACGTTGGTCCAGAAGCCGCCCACGAAGATCGCCTTGAGGCTGCGCTCCCCGCTCACCGCCGCGGCGGCAGCGTCGAGATCGGCGGGCGGCGTGGCGCGCGACATCAGCATGCGCACGCCAAGGTACAGCAGGTAGGCCGCGCCGATGTACTTGAGCACGGTGAAGGCCCCGGCGGAAGTCGCCATCAGCGTGCCCACACCGATGGCGGCAGCGAAGATGTGCACGAAGCACCCTGTCGTGATGCCCAGCCCGGCCACGATGCCGGCGCGCGCGCCCGAACGCAGCGAATTCGTGACCACGTACAGCACGTCGGGCCCCGGCGTGAGGTTCAGCAGCCAGCCGGCGGCGATGAATGCGAGCAGATGCGGAAGATCGGGCATCGCGTTCTCGCCGTTTTCAGGATTTGGCGAAGAAGGCGCGGATCGCGGCAACGGCCCGGTCCACGCCGGCGGCGTCGACATCGAGGTGCGTCACGAAGCGCAGCCGGTAGAGTCCCGTCGCAAGAATGCCCTGCGAATTGAGGCTCGCCAGCAGCTCCGAAGAGCGCGCCTGCGCAGCACCGGTGAGATCGACGAACACGATGTTCGTGTGCGGTGCCTCCACCTTCAGCCCCTCGATGCCTTCGAGCCCCTGCGCCAGGCGCTGTGCCAGCGCGTGGTCGTCAGCAAGGCGGTCGACATGGTGGTCGAGCGCATGCGACGCCGCCGCGGCCAGCAGGCCGGCCTGCCGCATGCCGCCGCCAGCCATCTTGCGGATGCGGTGCGCGCGGGCGATGAACTCGCGCGAACCGACCAGCGCCGAGCCGATCGGCGCACCAAGCCCCTTGCTGAAGCACACCGACACGCTGTCGAAGCACTGCGCGATGCGGCGGGCTTCCGCGCGGATGTCGCCGCCCTTGTTCAGCGCGGCCTGCGCAGTCGCGGCGTTGAAGAGCCGCGCACCGTCCAGGTGCCGCTGCAGTCCCTTGCTCTTCGCGAGATCGGTCGCCGCCTGCACGTATTCGAATGGCAGCAGCTTGCCGCCCAGCGTGTTCTCCAGCGCCAGCAGCCGCGTGCGAGCGAAGTGCGCGTCGTCGGGCTTGATGGCCGCCTCGATCTGCGCGAGCGGCAGCGTGCCGTCAGGCGCGTGGTCGAGCGGCTGCGGCTGCACGCTGCCGAACACCGCCGCGCCACCGCCTTCCCAGCGGTAGCAATGCGCCTGCTGGCCGACGATGTACTCGTCGCCGCGGCCGCAGTGCGACAGGATCGCGCACAGATTGCTCTGCGTGCCGGTGGGCACGAACAGCGCCGCCTCGAAACCCAGCATGGCCGCGATCTTTTCCTGCAGCGCGTTCACGCTCGGATCGGTACCGAAGACGTCGTCGCCCAAGGGCGCAGCCATCATGGCTTCGCGCATCGCGGGCGTGGGTTGGGTGACGGTGTCGCTGCGCAGGTCGACGAAGGAAGTGCGATCGGTGGTCATGGTGGTGGTCAATCCAGAAAGTTCTTGAGCATGGCGTGACCGTGCTCCGTCAAGATCGATTCCGGATGGAACTGCACGCCCTCGATGCGCACATCGTGCGCGAAGCCGGTGTGACGCACGCCCATGATCTCGCCGTCGTCGGTCCAGGCGGTGACAGCCAGCGCCTTCGGGCAGCTCTCGCGCTCGATGGAAAGCGAGTGGTAGCGGTTGACGACGAACCTCTGCGGCAGCCCCGCGAACACGCCTTCCTGCGTGGTCGTGATCTCGCTGGTCTTGCCGTGCATGAGCTGCTGCGCGCGCACGATCTTGCCGCCGAAGGCCGCGCCGATCGCCTGATGGCCCAGGCACACGCCAAGAATGGGCAGCTTGCCCGCGAAGGCCTCGATGGCCGCCACCGACACACCCGCCTCCGCCGGCGAGCAAGGCCCCGGCGACACCACCAGCCGCGTCACGCCCGAAGCGATCAGCTCGCCGATCTGCTCGACCGTGATCTCGTCGTTGCGGTGCACCTGCACGTCCGCACCCAGTTCGCCGAAGTACTGGACGATGTTGTAGGTGAAGCTGTCGTAGTTGTCGATCATCAGGAGCTTCATTTTTCGAGGCCCTCCGAATCCGGACTTCCGAACGCAGAAGTCGCGAAGGTTTCGCAGAAATCGCAGAAGGAATTCAAAAAGAAGGTCTTCATAGCTTGTTCACCACCCGATGGATTCCCTTGACGACGGGGAAGGTATGGAAGTTGATCAGCAGGCCCAGCTTCATGCCGGAGACGCGCAGATACGACAGCAACTGCGCACGATGCGCCTCGCTGACGGCATCCATGGCCCTGAGTTCGAGCAGCACGCTGCCCTCGATCACGAAGTCTGCGCGGTATGCGATGCCCAGCGGGCGCCCCTTGTAGACCGCCTCGATCGGGACTTCGCGTTCGAACGCCAACTCGCGCTCATGGAGTTCGATCGCCATCGCAGCCGCATAGGCGCTTTCCAGAAGTCCCGTGCCAAGCACACGTTGAACCTCGACCGCCGCGCCGATGACATCGTGCGAACAGTCATTTTCAAAACCTGGCGGTTCCTTCTGCGACCTCTGCGAAACCTTCGCGCCCTCTGCGTTCGGCTGCCCGTATCCCACGCCACTCATTCCAACCCCTCCTCGACCAGTTCCGCCGCCCGCAGCAGCGCCCGAGCCTTGGCCTCGGTTTCCTTCCACTCCAGCTCGGGCACCGAGTCGGCCACCACGCCGGCCGCGGCCTGCACGTGCAGCATCTGGTCCTTCACGATGCCGGTGCGGATCGCGATGGCCACGTCCATGTCGCCCGCGTAGCTGATGTAGCCGCAGGCGCCGCCGTACAGGCCGCGCTTAGTGGGCTCCAGTTCGTCGATAAGCTCCATCGCATGCACCTTCGGCGCGCCGGTCAGCGTACCGGCCGGGAAGGTGGCCTTGAGCACGTCGATGGCGGTCATGCCGTCCTTCAGCGTGCCTTCGACGTTGCTCACGATGTGCATCACGTGGCTGTAGCGCTCCACCGCGAAGGCTTCCGTCACTTTCACGCTGCCGGTCTTGGCGATGCGGCCGATGTCGTTGCGCGCGAGGTCGATCAGCATCACGTGCTCGGCGCGTTCCTTCGGGTCGTTGATGAGTTCCACCTCGGCCGCCTTGTCGAGCTCCAGCGACGCGCCGCGCGGGCGGGTGCCGGCCAGCGGGCGGATGGTGATCTTCTGCTCGCCCTCGCCGGTGTTCTCCTGGCGCACCAGGATCTCGGGCGAAGCGCCCACCACGTGGAAGTCGCCGAGGTTGTAGTAGTACATGTAGGGCGAGGGGTTCAGCGAACGCAGCGCACGGTACAGCGACAGCGGCGACTCCGTGTAGCGCTTGCTGATGCGCTGGCCCACCTGCACCTGCATGAAGTCGCCGGCGGCGATCATTTCCTTGGCGCGCTCCACGGCCGCGAGGTAGTCGGCCTTGGCGAAGCTACGCTCGGGTGGATGCGGCTGCGTCGGCTTCACGATGGGCGCGCTCACCGAATACTTGAGCTTTTCCTTCAGCTCGCGCAGGCGGCGCTTGCCCACCGCATAGGCCTCGGGCTGCTTCGGATCGGCATAGACGATGAGGTACAGCTTGCCCGAGAGGTTGTCGATGACCGCCAGTTCCTCGCACTGCAGCAGCAGGATGTCGGGGCAGCCCAGCGCGTCGGGCGGGCATGTCTTCTCGAGCTTGCGCTCGATGTGGCGCACGGTGTCGTAGCCGAAGTAGCCGGCAAGGCCGCCGCAGAAGCGCGGCAGGCCCGGGCGCAGCGCGACCTTGAAGCGCTTCTGGTACTCGGCGACGAAATCGAGCGGATTGCCGCGGATGGTCTCGACCACCTGCCCGTCGGTCACCACCTCGGTGACGGCTTCGGCGCCGAAGCCGCTGGCGCGCAGCAGCGTGCGCGCCGGCAGCCCGATGAAGCTGTAGCGCCCGAAGCGCTCGCCGCCCACCACCGATTCGAGCAGGAAGCTGTGCTTGCCGCCACCTTGCGAATGGGCCAGCTTGAGGTAGAGGGAAAGAGGAGTCTCGAGGTCGGCGAAGGCCTCGGCCATCAGCGGAATGCGGTTGTAGCCCTGGGCGCTGAGGCTCTTGAATTCAAGTTCGGTGATCACGGATTCGTTCTCCAGTTGCCTGCGGCGCTCCTTCGGCCGGCGGCAAGGTCATTCACGGGTTGGCCCGGTGCCGGCGAGCGTGCCGGTCCGGAACCGCGGGCGCACGGCGTGCGCCGCGCAATCAAACAGTCAGCGAAGTATGGCGACGCCAGGGCCAGGCTCCCCGGCTGCCTTCACCTGTTTGAATGACGTGATGAACGAACATATGAGCAGCGGAGTTTAGCCCACGAAAACGCCCGAGCGTGCAACCGGGCGCATCGGCGGTGGCTTTCAGGGTTCCCCCGAAGCCGAAGGAGTAGAACAAAAAGATACATTCGAACGATCGTTCGCAAATTTCCAAGGAGACAGCGTTGACCGCCCTTCCGCTCACGACCGTGTTCCCTCGCCTCGTCCTGGCCGCCTGCCTCGCCGCCGCCAGCCTCGGTGTGCCGGCCGCACAGGTCGACGTAGGTGGCGTCAAGCTCGAAGACCAGCTGGATCTGCGTGGCGCGCCCCTCGTGCTTAATGGCGCGGGCATCCGCTACAAGGCCATCTTCAAGGTCTACACGGCCGGCCTCTACGTGGGCAAGAAGGTGTCGACGCCCGAGGAAGCACTGGCCGCGCCCGGCCCCAAGCGCGTGGCCATCACGATGCTGCGCGACATCGACGCGAACGAGCTCGGCAAGCTCTTCACCAAGGGCGTGGAAGACAACTCGCCCAAGAGCGAGATGGTCAACCTCATTCCGGGCCTGCTGCGCATGGGCCAGATGTTCGCCGACCAGAAACAGTTGAAGACCGGCGACACCTTCACCATCGACTGGCTGCCCGGCACCGGCACTCTGATCACCGTGCGCGGCGTGCCCCAGCCCGATCCGATCAAGGAGCAGGCTTTCTTCAACGCGCTGTTGCGCATCTGGCTGGGCCCGAACCCGGCCGACTGGAAGCTGAAGGACGCGCTGCTCGGCAAGCAGTAACTGGCGCTTCTACCGCGCAGCGGCCGGCGCCAACTCGGCCAGCGAATCGACGAAACCGTCGGCATCCACGCCGCGCACCGGCTCGCCGTGGTTGTAGCCGTAGGTCACCAGCACCACGGGACAACCGGCCGCACGCGCGGCGCGCGCGTCGTTGCTCGAGTCGCCGACCATCAGCGTGCGCTCAGGTGCCGTGCCCATCGCCTCGCAGGTCTTCAGCAGCGGCAGCGGATCGGGCTTCTTGCGCTCGAAGGCGTCGCCGCCGAACACAAGCTCGAAGAAGCCGTCGAGCCCCTTGTCGGCCAGCAGCGGCTTGGCGAACGAGGTCGGCTTGTTGGTGAGGCACGCCAGCCTCAGGCCTTGTGCGCGCAGCGCTTTCAGCCCTTCGATCACGCCGGGGTACACCGCCGAATGCCGCCCGTTGATGGCGAGGTAGTGATGCTGGTAACGCTCCCAGGCCCGGTCGAACAGCGCACGCGCCTTCGCGTCGGCCTCCGCGGCATCGGCGACGGCCGGCCCCATCACGTGCACGAGCGCGGAATGGATCAGGTGCTCCGAGCCCTTGCCCACCATCTTCTCGATGGCGGAAGGCGCCACGTGCGGCAGCGAGAGATCGTCGAGCATGCGGTTGAGCGAGGCGGCGAAGTCGCCCAGCGTGTCGACCATGGTGCCGTCGAGGTCGACGATGGCGGCGTCGAAGCGGGTGCGGGAGAGGCTGATGGAGTTCAAGGACGCGCGAGCAGAGTTGCGAGGGATTCCCGGCACTCTATCCGAGCAGCACCCAAACCTCAGTGCCGCCGGAATCAAGCCCGCAACAACTGCCCACCTCCTGGCGTGGTCGAAGGCGGCCTCCGCCTCAGCCGCCCTCCTCGACGAAAGCCTCCTCGCGCTTGGAGCGTATGGACGGCAGCAGCACGATCAGCAGCAGGATGAGCGCGGCGACCAGCAGGCCCGCCGAGATCGGCCGCGACACGAACACGCTCCAGTCGCCGCGCGACAGCAGCAGTGCGCGGCGCAGGTTCTCCTCCATCATCGGCCCGAGGATCAGCCCCAGCAGCAATGGCGCCGGCTCGCAGCCCAGCTTGATGAAGGTGTAGCCCACCACGCCGAAGATCGCGACCAGCCAGATGTCGAAGACGTTGTTGTTGGTCGAGTAGACGCCGATGGCGCAGAACAGCACGATGGCCGGGAACAGCCACCGGTAGGGAATCGTCAGCAGCTTGATCCACAGCCCGATGAGCGGCAGGTTCAGGATCACCAGCATCAGGTTGCCGATCCACATCGAGGCGATCAGGCCCCAGAAGAGCTCCGGATTGCTGGTCATGACCTGCGGGCCGGGCTGGATGTTGTGGATGGTCATCGCACCGACCATCAACGCCATCACCGGATTGGGCGGAATGCCCAGCGTGAGCATCGGAATGAAGGAAGTCTGCGCGCCCGCGTTGTTGGCGGCTTCAGGGCCCGCAACGCCGCGGATGTTGCCTTTGCCGAAGGTGACCTCGCCCGGCTTGAGCTTGATCTTCTTCTCCAGCGTATACGCCGCGAAGGCCGACAGCAGCGCACCGCCGCCTGGCAGGATGCCCAGGGAGGAGCCCAGCGCCGTGCCGCGCAGCACCGCGGGGAGCATGCGCCGGAAGTCTTCCTTCGTCGGCATCAGGCCCGAGACCTTCGCCGTGAACACCTCCCGCTCGTCCTCCGGCCTGGCCAGGTTGGCGATGATCTCGCCGTAGCCGAACACGCCCATCGCGATGGCGATGAACCCCAGGCCGTCCGTGAGTTCGGGGATGTCGAAGCTGTAGCGCGCAACGCCGGAGTTGACGTCGGTGCCCACCAGTCCGAGCAGCAGACCCACCATGATCATGCAGATCGCCTTGAGCAGCGAGCCCGAGGCCAGCACCACGGCGCCGATGAGGCCCAGGATCATCAGCGAGAAGTATTCGGCCGGGCCGAACTTGAAGGCGATCTCCGTCAGCGGAGGCGCGAATGCGGCCAGGATCAGAGTGCCCACGCAGCCTGCGAAGAACGACCCCAGGCCGGCCGCGGCAAGCGCCGGCCCTCCCCTGCCCTGCTTGGCCATCTGATGGCCGTCGATCACAGTGACCACGGAAGACGATTCGCCCGGCAGGTTCACCAGGATCGCGGTGGTCGAGCCGCCGTACTGCGAGCCGTAGTAGATGCCGGCCAGCATGATCAGCGCCGCCACCGGCGGCAGCGCATAGGTGGCGGGCAGCAGCATGGCGATGGTGGCCGTCGGGCCGATGCCGGGCAGCACGCCGATCAGCGTGCCCAGCAGGCAGCCGATGAATGCGTACAGGATGTTCTGCAGCGATACGGCCGTTGCGAAGCCGAGCGAGAGGTTGTTGATCAGGTCGGTCATGGCGCCTTCTCCCTTCAGCCGCTGATGAAGGTCGGCCAGACCTGAAACTGCAGCTTCAGCCCGACGATGAATGTGAGGTAGCTGCCCACGGCCAGCACGGTCGCGAGGATCAGCGAAAGCTTCATCGAGAAGTTCGCCCCCGCCATGCAGGCGACGACGACGAGCGCGTAGATCGCGACGATCAGACCCATGGCCGGCAGCCCGATGTTGTGCAGGCCCGCCAGCAGGACTCCGAACAACAGGTTCGCGCCGATGATGAAGCCCAGCGGCTTCCATGCGATCTTTCCTACGGGATCTCCATCGGCGGTCTTCATGGTGAATGCGCTGGCGATCACCACCAGCCCCAGCACCGTCAGCAGCGTGCCGATGATCAGCGGGAAATAGCCGGGGCCCATGCGGGCCGCGCTGCCGACGTTGTAGTTGTTGGCCCCGATCGCGAAGGCCGCTCCGACGCAGGTGAACATGAGGCCTGAGAAGAAAGTCTTCTGGCTCTGGATCCGCATAGGCAATTTCTCTTTCCGATGAATGGATTTCGCCCCGCGCACCGCCACAGGACAACGGCGCCGGACAAGGAGGATGCGTGCAACGGGCAGCGCGGAGGCGCGATGCCTCCTGGTCAGGTTGCAGACAGGTACCTCATGCTATGAGGTTTAATAGATCATGTTGTGAGTAATTACCCCATGCGTCTTCCAGGGCCGCTGCTACATTGGCCGCTTCGACACATGACACCAACAAGACGTCAATGGCCAGCCAACCGCGCAGCATCGAGAAGCACCAGCTCGAGGCGCTCTCCGACTTCAGATTCAGGCTGCGCAGCTTCCTGCGCTTCAGCGAGGACGCCGCGCGCGCCGAGGGCATCACCGTGCTGCAGTACCAGCTGATGCTCCACACCCAGGCCTTCCCGGGCCGGGAATGGGCGACGGTCAGCGAGATCGCCGAGCGCCTGCAGGCTCAGCTTCACGGCGTGGTCGCGCTCGTCTCGCGCTGCGAGGAAGCCGGCCTTGTCAAGCGAAAGCCCAGCACCACCGACCGGCGCCAGGTCGAGGTTCATCTGCTGGCAGCCGGGCGCAGGAAGCTGGAAAAGCTCGCGCTTCTGCACCAGGGGCAGATTGCCGATCTCACGGAGGTCGTTGCGCTTGTTGGAAAAGCCCGTAAATAGCCTCGGCATCCGTTTTCAGCGGAGTCCGAGTTCAGCTGTCCTGCGGCGATCGTGCCTCGCCGGGGTTTTCAAACTGTTTCAAAAACCGTAGTTGCCATGCCTCGGAAACTTTTCGGGGCCTTTTGCACACCTATGACGCATTGTTTGAAAAACCCAACAACGAGGAACACTCCATGCGTCTCACGACGAAGGGCGGCTTCGCCTTGACGGCCATGATCGATGTCGCGATGCGCGAGCAGGATGGCCCGGTGCCACTGGCGTCGATCAGCAAGCGCCAGCACATTGCCCGCTCGTCGCTCGAACTCCTGTTCAGCAAGCTGCGCCAGCATGCGCTGATCAAGGCGACACGCGGACCGGGCGGCGGCTACACCTTGACGCGCAGGGCATCCGAAATCACGGTGGCGGACATCCTTGCCTCGGTCGACGGCCAGCCGCTGTCCGACGCCGAAGACTCGTCGAAAAAGGGCGAGGCCGGCGGCAAGGGCTGCTATTCCACCGAGGCGCTGTGGGCCTCCGCCAAGCATCACGTGATGGAGTTCCTGGGCTCGGTCACGCTGCAGAGCCTGGTCGAAGACCAGCTCGCCAAGGGTGTGCGCGTGGAGCACGAGCCGTCGCAGCCGAAGAGGAAGGAAGCCCCGCTGAGCCCCGCCGCATTGCCGCTGCGCGTGAACGCACCCAATTCGGTGTTCGCGTGGAACGGCGTCTTCGCCAAGCGCTGAAGAACACTGCAACAACGCTCTCCTGACGATGCCCCGCTGGCTGCTGTCGCTGCTGCTCGTGCTCGCACTGGGCTGCCAGAGCTTTGCCGCTCTGGCCCAGTCGCACGAGGCGGCGATGGCGCCGGTCGTCGCCGGGCTCCATCCGTCGAGCCCCAGCCCCCATTGCGAGGCACCGGCCGAGCCGTTCACCACGCTGGAAGAGCGCTCGCCGGCCACCGAACTCGCGCCGGACCTCTCCGAAATCTGCGGACTGCGCAACGCCACGTTGCACCACGCCGCGTGGCGTGACGCGCCACCGCCGCAGCACTCTCACACGCCCGCATCCCGCGTGCCACCGGTTCCACTGAAACCGCCGCGCATGCGCATCGCCGCCTAGGCGAGAGAGGGTGCGGGTCCGCCCGCATCCCTTTCCTTTTCCACTTTCACGAATCCTCGCGATGCGCGACGTGCGGGCCACTGTGCCCGCGCGTCGCGTTCGTCGTCGTCCCGCGCGAGCGTGTCCGGCGCGGGCATCCAGCCCCATTCACCCAATCGATTCCTGTCATTCATGAGCGAACTCTCACTGATCATCTTCGGCGCCTGCCTCCTGCTGCTTTACCTGGCTTGGCGCGAACGCCTCGTCTCGAACCACCGCGATGCCGGCCTGCTCGCCGGCGTGGCCGCCTTCGCGGGCGTGGCGGGCATCGTGTCGCTGGCGGTGTGACGGCGCCGCAAGCTGCCCGGCGGCGACGCTGGATCGCCGCCGGGCTCGCCGTCGCGGCAGCGGCAGGCGCCTGCACCGACGGCTATCCCACCAGGGACGCGCCCGCCGCCGGCGACATGAGCGCCGCGGAGCACGTCCACGCGCTCAACGACATGCTGCGCCATGAGGCGCGCAGCGTGGACGCGAGGCTGACGCTGGCGACGCCGTGCATCCTGCGGCTCGCGACCACCGCGCCCGGCGCGCACGAATCCACCGCCTCGCTGCGGCTGGAGACGCTGCACATCGCCTTCTCGGTGGACGAGCGCTACCGGGTGAACCTGGCCCCGGCCGCCAACCGGCCGGCCGCGCGCGACCACCGATTCGTGGTGGACGGCTGGCAGGACGCGGTCGCGTTCCGCTCGCACCTGCAGCAGCTGCAGATGGCCTGCGTGGCGTCGAAGGACTGAACCGGGATTTCCTTGCGATGCGCATTGCGGGTTTGCGCATCTCGTTCGGCAACCGGATGAACGCCACTGAATTGCCAGTGGCGCCATCCGGAGATTGCCTTGGTTTTCCTTCCCGCACACCGCCGCGCGGCCTGCGTCCGCCTGTCCGACATCGCATTCACGCTGCTCGCCATCCTGGCGATCGGCGCGCTGGTCCCCGCCTGCGGGGGCAACAGCCACAACCACAACACCGGCAACAACAAGGCCTCCGTGCGACAGCCGGCGCACGCGGTCTCTTCGACAGCCCAGCCGGACCCGCAGGCCCAGCGCGACTGCACCGTCACCTTCGAGGGCGACTCGATCCTGCACGGCGGCTACGCCGCCAACAGGCGCTTCGACGAGCCGCCCGCCGCGATGCTCAAGCGCCTGCGCCCCGCCTACACGGTGATCGACAACAGCGAGCCGGGCGCCACCGCCACCCGGCGCGCGCCGGCGTTCTCCACGGCGCCGCTCACCACGCACTTCGTGGTGCTGCAGCACGGCATCAACGACGCGATGTCTGGCCAGCCCTACGAGCCCGCGCTGCGCCGCATGGTCGCGCACGTGCAGGCCGAGGGGCGCACCCCGGTCATCACCGGGCTCAGCCGGCAGCCGCTCACCGCGACGGGCAGGGACGAGGCCGACGCCATCGCCCGCAGGGTGGCCGGCGAGACGGGGGCGCTCTTCGCCGACTGGGGCGCCGTGTCCTTCAAGCCCGCCGAGATGGCCGACGTGCTGCATCCCGCGCCTGCCTACAGCGAGCGGCTGGTCGGTCGCATCGTGCTCATGCTGGACAAGGCCGCGCCCGAATGCCGGGCCTGACGCCCGGATTTTTTCGGCCCGCCATTACGGGTTTTGCGGGCCTCGTCCGGCAAGGGAGTGCATTCACCCGAGACCGAAAAGAGGAGCCGCCTCCCCATGCTTCAGAACCCCCGTCATCGCTTTCAGGCACCGCCGCCCTCGGCGTGCCCCCGGGAGAGCGTCCGATGAGCACCGGCAGCCTCGGCCTCGTGGTCGCCGCCTGCTTCGCCCTCGGCGCCGCCTGGCTCGCCGGCAAGACGCTCTCGACCCGCGCCAACGGCACGCCGATGCCCCAGCTCGCCGCCCGGCAGGAAGCAGCCGCCGCGCGCGAACGCATCGACCTGCGCCAGCCGCTGCGCGCGCTCGCCACAACGCCCACCACGCATGGCGAAACCCTGGCGCAGCGCGGCATCGGGCTCGACCTCGCCGTGCCGGACGCCGCGCTCACGGTGGTAGCCATCGCCGGCGACCTGCCGCTGCTCGTGTCTCACATCGCCGACGCCGCGGCCGCGACCTTGCCGCGGGGCGCCACGCTGCATGTGCTGGCGCGCGCCGAAGGACACCAGGCGGTGGTGAGCCTGCGCGAAGCCGACATTTCCACCGGCACCGCGCCCCGCCTCTCGCAGGCCTTCGAGACCGGCATCGGCCGACCCACGTCGTCCCTGGCCCATGCCTGCCAGGCCATCGCCGCGCGCCACGGTGCGCGCATCTATACCGCGCCCTCGCCGCTGGGCGACGGTTGCCTCACGCTGCGGTTTCCGCTGTACGGCGTCCGCGCCGCGCGTGCGCCGAAAGGGCTGCTCTGATGCCCGCCCGACGGCTCGTCGACGGCTGCTGCCTCGGCGCGGCGGTGGCCGGCCTCGCGCTCTCGGTCGGCTTCGGCCGCTGCGAGCAGGGCCGCGCGGGCGCCACGGCCCTGTCCACGCTCGCGCCCATCATGCAGACCCGCAGCCACCGGCTCCCGACAGGCTGCCCTGCCGGGGCGAAACGCCGTTCGCCAGCGCCAACGCAGTGAGATAGATTCATGCCTGCCGCACTCGCCGCGTTCCCGAACGACTTTTCCTCGCCCTCCTCCATGCCGGACGACCGTCCTCCTTCGCGCAGCGTGGAAAGCCTCTACGGCGACCACCACGGCTGGCTGCTCGGCTGGCTGCGCCGCAAGCTGGGCCACCCGGGCGACGCCGCCGACCTGGCGCAGGACACCTTCGTGCGCGTGCTGGGCCGCCCGCGCGACATCGACGAGGTCCGCGAGCCCCGCGCCTGGCTCACCACCATCGCGCATGGGCTGGTGGTCGACCACGTGCGCCGCCGAACGCTGGAGCGCGCCTGCCTGGAGGCGATCGCCGCGCTGCCCGAGCCGCAGGCGCCCTCGCCCGAGGCGCAGATGCTGCTGGTCGAATCGCTGGTGCGCATCGACGCGATGCTCGATGGGCTGCCGTCCAAGGCGCGCAGCGCCTTCTTGCTCTCGCGGCTCGACGGCCTCGGCTATGCCGAGATCGCGCAGCGCCTCGATGTGAGCCTGAGCTCCGTAGAAAAATACATGGCCACCGCCATCCGTCACTGCCTGGCGCTGAAATGATGAAACTCCCCCAGGCTTCGCGCACTTCGTATCGCTTCTCCTCCCCCCTCGCCGGGGGCAACACCGGCGGCCCGGCAAAGCCGGTTCCGCGGTGTTCCTGGCTTTGGCCGAGGCTATATCGTGCGACCGGGATCACGGGAAGTGCGCAGAGCCATCCAGAATGAAAGCCGCATTTCCTTCCACCCCGCTAACCGGCGACGGCACGGCCACGGCCGCCGAGCTGCTCGACCAGGCCATCGCCTGGGCCGTGCGGCTGGGCTCCGGCAGCGCCGACGAGAAGACCCATGACGAATGCGGCGCATGGCGCGCCGCGCATCCCTCGCACGAGCAGGCCTGGCAGCAGGTGCAGGCCGTGGAAGACACCTTCCGCCAGGTGCCGCGCATGGGCGAGGCCGGCGGTGCGCTGGCGCACGGCGCGCTGCAGGCGGCCACCCGCCTGCGGGCCCAGCAGGGCCGCCGCCGCGCGCTCGGGGTTCTGGGCGTGATGGGGCTGGCCGTCACGGGCGGCATGGCCGGCCTCTTCGTCTGGCGCGAGCAGCCATGGGAGAGCCGCACCGACTACGCCACCGCCGTGGGCGAACGCAAGCGCGTGACGCTGGCCGACGGCACCGAGCTGAACCTCAACACCGGCTCCGAGGTGCAGGTGATCTTCTCGCCGCGCCGCCGCCGCATCTTGCTGCGGCGCGGCGAGCTCTTCGTGCGCACCGGCGCGGACGGCGGCTCGCTGCTCGGCCACCGCGCATTCTGGGTCGAGACGCCGCACGCGCGCTTCGAGGCGCTGGGCACGCGCTTCGGCGTGCGCGAGCAGGACGACCAGACGCGGCTGTCGATGACCGAGGGCCGCGTGGCCATCCACACCACCGTCGACGCACAGCCGGTAGTCGCCCAGGCGGGAGACGGCTACATCGTGCGCGGCGGCGCGGCACAACCGCCCCAGCGCATCGTGGACCGCAGCTTCGAGCCCGACGCCTGGACCGACGGCGCGCTGGTGGCGCGGCAGATGAGGCTCGATGCCTTCATCGCCGAGCTGGCGCGCTACCACGCCACACCGCTGCTGTGCGACGCGGATGCGGCATCGCTGCGCGTGTCGGGCGTCTTCCAGCTCAGCGGCCCCGACCCCGTCGGCCGCGCGCTGGAGGCGCTGGTACGCACACTGCCGGTCCGGCTCGACCGCGGCACTGGAGGCACATTGACTGTCGCGCGACGTTGAGACGCCTTTCTCCGGACCGCCATCCCGGGTTCTGGCGGTTCCGGCAGACAAGGCCCACCCTGCTTTCCGCGCTGCTGCTGGGTATCGCGGCGGGATGGGCTGCGCCCATGAATTCCGCGCGCGCGCAGGCGCAGCCGGCGGATGTTCCGGCGCGCGCCAGCTTCGACATTCCGGCCGGCGCGATGGAAGACGCGCTCAGCAGCTTCGCGCGGCAGGCCGGCATCACGCTCTCCTTCGATCCGGCTCTGGTGCGCGGAAAGAATGCCGCCGCCATACAGGGCCGCCGCACCGTGGCAGAGGGCCTGGCCGAGCTGCTCTCGCCGCACCGGCTCGAAGCCGTGCCCGGCACCAGCGGCGCCTATGCGGTGCGCCAGGCCACGGGCACGCCCGCAGCGGTCTCCGGGCCCAACGCCATCCTGCCCACGCTCACCGTCAACGCGCCGGGCGAGCGCGCCGACGGCCAGGTCGAAGGCTACGTGGCGCAGCGCAGCGCCACGGCCACGCGCACCGACACGCCGCTGCTGGAAACCCCGCGCGCCGTCACCGTGGTCACGCGCGCGCAGATGGACGACCAGGCCGTGCACACCGTCGAGCAGTCGCTGCGCTACTCGGCCGGCGTGCTTACCGAAGTCGCGGGCTACGACACGCGCTTCGCCTCGCTCACGGTGCGCGGCTTCGCGCCGGCCGAGTACCTCGACGGCTTCAAGCTCCCCACCAACAGCTTCGCCACGCGCTGGCTGGTGGAGCCGCAGGCGCTGGAGCGCGTCGAGTTGCTGAAGGGGCCGGGCGCGGTGTACGACCCGTCGGCGCCCGGGGGGGCCATCAACATGGTGTCCAAGCGGCCCTCGGCGGAGGCGGTGCGCGAGGTGAGCGTCTCGTTGGGCAACCGCAACCGCCGGCAGGGCAGCTTCGACATCGGCGGCGCGATGAACGCCGACGGCAGCCTGCTCTTCAGGCTCAACGGCGTGCTGCGCAACAGCGACGGCCAGACCGACTACTCCCGCGACGACCGCAGCTTCATCGCGCCCTCGCTCACGTGGATGCCCTCCGCGCGCACCAAGGTCACGCTGATGGCGGAGGCCACGCGCGACCGCACCACGCCCAAGAGCATCTGGCCGCAGGGCGCGCTCATCACGCCCAACCCCTGGGGCAGCATTCCGCGCGAGCGCTACATCGGCGAGCCCGGCTACGACCGCTACAACCGCGACGCCTTCTCGCTCACCTACCTCTTCGAACACCAGCTCAGCGACAACTGGACGCTGCGGCAGAACGCGCGCCACGCCAGGCTCGACATCGACTACCGGCAGGTCTACGGCACCGGCTTCCAGAGCGACCTGCGCACGCTCGACCGCATGGTGATGCGGGTCGACGAGAGAAACCGCACCAGCACGCTCGACACCCAGGTCGAAGGCCGCTTCAGCACCGGCGCCGTCTCGCACACGCTGCTGATGGGCATGGAGTACCAGCGGCAGGCCAGCTCGCAGCAAGGCGGCATCGGCCCGGCGCCCTCCATCGATGCCTTCGCGCCGGTGTACGGCCAGCCTGTATCAGACCCACCGGTGAACGGACTGGGCGACAACAGCATCACGCAGCGCGGCTTCTACGTGCAGGACCAGATGCGCAAGGGGCCGTGGTCGCTGGGTCTCACGGTGCGGCAGGACCGCGCGCGCAGCAGCGTCAACCGGCTGGTGAGCTCGTCCTTCGGCATCGACACCAACACCAAGACCACCTACAACGCGGGCCTGCTGTACCTGGCGCCGAACGGGCTGGCGCCCTACTTCAGCTACGCGACCTCGTTCACGCCGCTGCCGGGCGCCATCCCCAACGGCACCCTGCTCAAGCCCGAGCTGGGCCGCCAGTTCGAGGCGGGCCTGAAGTACCGGCCGCCCGGCATCGACGCGCTCTTCACCGTGTCGGTCTTCGACCTGCGCAAGAGCAACTCGCCCGTCTTCGACCCGTTCGTCATCGGCCCGGTCTCGCAGATCGGCGAGGTGCGCACGCGCGGCCCCGAGTTCGAGGCGCGCGCCGCGCTCACGAAGCAGCTCAAGCTGGTTGCCAGCTACACGCTGCTCGACGCCAAGGTCACGCAGAGCCTGAACCCGGCGGAGATCGGCAAGCAGCCGCTGAACACGGCGCGCCAGACCGCCTCGCTGTGGCTGGACTACCGCTTCGGCAGTCCCGCGCTGAAAGGCTGGAGCGTGGGCGGCGGCATACGCCACGTCGGCAAGGTGCCGGCCAGCACCGACAACAGCAGCTACAACCCGCCCTACACGCTGGTGGACGCGGCGCTGCGCTACGAGCAGGGCCCCTACAGCTTCGCGCTGAACGCCACCAACCTCACCGACAGGAGCTACGTCGCGGGCAATGGCCAGTACTTCGGCCAGCGGCGCGCGGTGCAGGCGAAGTTCAGCTACCGCTGGTAGCAACGGCCGCGTCTCGCCGCTTCCTTGTTGCGTTCGCAACGCTGCATTGCTTGCGGGAAAGCACAGGCGCCGCTTGCGCGCCCCGTCCCTAGACTGAATCGCGCAGCGTGCTGCGATTTCGAAAGGGAGCAAACAGATGAGCACTCGAAGACTGCGCCAGCTCGCGCTGGCCATGGGACTTGCATCGCTTGCCGCTTGCGGCGGCGGTAGTGGCGGGTCGAACGGCTCGTTCCTGCCCTTGCCCGGAACGGGCGCGGGAACGGCGCCTCCATCGACGACGGGGGGCACCGCCGGCGACGCGTCCGGTGGTAGCGCAGGAGCCACGGCAACAACGACGACGGCGTCGACCACGGGCTCCGACGGATCGAATCCTTCCGGGCCCGCCGCCTTCGCCAGGCAGCCGCTGGCGAACTACGTCAACATCATGCGCGGCGCCAATTCGAGCGGCGACTTCACGCGGGGCAACACCTTCCCCGCCATCGCGGTGCCCTTCGGCTTCAACTTCTGGACACCGATCAATCGCAACGACAACAACTGGTTCTATCAATTCCACACCAGCACCGGCGAAACCTCCGACGGCTCGCCAATCAAGACGATCCATGCCTTCGCCACGGTGCACGAGCCCAGCCCCTGGATCGGCAACAGGCAGTCGCTCGCGATCATGCCCATCGGCGACCTGGACAGGCTCAATCCGGACAACCGCGCACAGACCTACTCGCGGGCCAAGGAAGTCGCGCACGCGCACTACTACAGCGTGATCTTCGACAACGGCATCCGCACCGAGATCACGCCCACGGACCATGCGGCCTACTTCCGCTTCACCGCGCCTGCCGCCATGCCGACCTCCACGGTACTGTTCGACCGCTTCGCCGGCGAGGGCTCCGGCAACCTCTCGGTCGACACGGCCGCCAATGCGGTATCGGGCATGGTGGACAACAACGGCGACAAGAACGCGCCGCTCATGTACTTCTACGCGAAGTTCGACGCGCCCATCACCGCGTCGAAGAACATCGACACCGGCAGCATCAAGACCTGGGTGCAGTTCGCGACGCCGGACGGCGCGAAGGTCGTGGGCATGAAGATCGCCACCTCCTTCATCAGCGTCGACCAGGCGAAGGACAACCTCGCGCAGGAGATCGGCGACAGGAGCTTCGACGACGTCCGGCAGCTGGCGGCTGCGGCGTGGGACAACAAGCTCAACACGGTCCAGGTGGAAGGCGGCACGGAAGATGCCAAGGCCTTCGAGCAGAAGAAGATCACGCTCTACTCGAACATGTACCGGGCCTTCCTGTACCCGAACTCCGCCTGGGAGAACGTGCGCGATGCGGCGACCGGCAAGGGCTCGCCGACCTACATGAGCCCCTACCTCCCCGGCACGCCGAAAAGGCAGGGAAAGATCTGGGTCAACAACGGCTTCTGGGACACCTACCGCACCACCTGGCCGCTCTATACGCTGCTCGTTCCGACTCAGGCGGGCGAGATGCTGGACGGCTTCGTCAACGCCTACAAGGACGGCGGCTGGGTGCCGCGCTGGTCGGGCCCCGACTACCGCGACAGCATGGTCGCCACCAGCTCCGACGTGATCTTCTCCGACGCCTACCTCAAGGGCGTGCGCAACTTCGACGCCGACGCGGCCTACGCCTCGATGCTGCGCAACGCCTCGGTCAACAGCACCGACGGCGCCAAGGGCCGCAAGGGCATGAACAAATCCGTCTTCTACGGCTACGTGCCCTCGGACACGATGTCGCGCGAGAGCGTGGCCTGGTCGCTGGAGGCCGACCTCAACGACTTCGGCATCGCCCAGATGGCCCAGGCGCTGAACAAGCCCGACGACCATGCCTACTACATGGACCGCGCGCTGAACTACACCCGCCTCTTCTCGGACAAGGGCGCGGGCGCCTGGGCCGGCAAGTGGTTCCGCGAGAGGGACAGCACCGGCCAATGGACCGACGACGGCACCACGCCCGACGACTGGGGCTACGGCTACACCGAGGGCAACGCCTGGTCGTACCAGTTCCTCGCGCCGCAGGACGGCCAGGGCCTGGCCAACCTGCACGGCGGGCGCGCGCAGCTCAAGGCCAGCCTCGACACCTTCTTCTCCGCGCCGACCTACCTGCAGCCCGGCAGCTACTGGACGGTGATCCACGAGATCAAGGAGGCCCGCGTGGTCAGCCAGCTGGCGGGCGTCGGCCAGTACCAGCATTCCAACCAGCCGGTGCACCACTCGATCTACATGTACAACTACGCGGGCGCGCCTTCGCAGGGCCAGAAGTACCTGCGCGACGTGATGAGCAAGCTCTACACATCCGGATTCGACGCCAACGGCCTGTCCGACGGCAGCGGCTACATCGGCGACGAGGACAACGGCGAGCAGTCGGCCTGGTACGTGTTCGGCGCCATGGGCTTCTACCCGGTGAGCATGGGCCGGCCCGAGTACGCGATCGGTGCGCCCTACTTCCCGAAGATGGTGGTTAGCCTGGAGAACGGCAAGCGCATCGTCATCACCGCCCCCGGCGTGAGCGACACCAACCGCTATGTGCAGAGCCTGCGCCTGAACGGCCAGCCGGTCACGCGCAGCTACCTGCTGCACAGCGAGATCGCCGACGGCGCGACGCTGGAGTTCGTCATGGGTGCGCAGCCCTCCTCGTGGGGCACGGGCGAGAACGACGTGCCGAGCTCGATCACGCAGGGCAGCGCGAGGCCCTCGCCGCTGAAGTCGCTGCTGCCCACCGGGGCCTACACGGTGTCGTCCAGCGCAACCGGCCAGCTGGCGAACGTGTACGACCGCAACTCCGACACCGCCTGGCGGAGCACGTCGGCCAACGCATGGATCGAGGCCGACGCCGCCACGGGCCAGCCCGCCAGCGTGCCGAAGATCTACACCCTGACCTCCGGCACGCAGGACGCAGGGCAGGACCCGAGAAGCTGGAAGCTCAAGGCATCGAAGGACGGCGTCGCCTGGGTCACGCTCGACGAGCGCAGCAACGAGAGCTTCACATGGCGCCAGCAGACCCGCCCCTTCGCGCTGAAGGCGGGCGCCGAGTCTTACAGCAAGTACCGCATCGAGTTCGACAACACCGGCACGATGACCGTGGCCGAGTTCGAACTGCTGGTGCAATGAAAGGGAAAGGAGCCGCAAGGCGCGGCTCCGCTCAGGCCTGCTGCGCCTCGGTCAGTGCCTGGGCGGCCACCACCGCCTCGGTGCGGTTGCGCACGTTGAGCGCGCGGAAGATCGCCGCCAGGTGGATCTTCACCGTGCCCTCGCTGATGCCAAGGCTGCGCCCGATCAGCTTGTTGGGCTTGCCCTGCGACAGCAGCTGCAGCACCTCGACCTGCCGCTCGGTGAGCACGCTGCGCAGGTGCTCCAGCGTCTGGGTGCCGCCACCACCGCCACCACCGGTGCCGCGCACGATCGCCTCGGTGCCCGCCTGCTGCGCCATGCCGGCCACGATGCCGGGGGGCACTGCCGTCAGCATCATCGGCGGCACGTACACGCCGCCGGCCAGCACCAGCCGCACGGCCGAGAGCATCACGTCGGGAGAGTAGGCCTTCGGTATGAATCCGAGCACGCCGCGCTCGAGCGCGCTGCGCATGATGGCCGGGTCTTCGTAGCCCGACAGCACGATCACCGGCACGGCCGGATGGCGCTGGCGGATCTCGTCGATGTGGGCCTGGCCGTCGGCGCCGGGCATGTTGAGGTCGATCAGGGCCAGGTCGAGGTCGTCGGTGGCTCCGGCAAGCAATTCGTCGACGCTCATCGCCAGGACGAATTCGATGCCGGGCTCCAGCTCCGACAGCTTGGCTTTGACCGCCTCGATGACGAGCCGGTGGTCGTCGGCGATCAGTATTTTCATGATGTCTTTTCCCCGTATCCCAGCGTGCGAAGCACGGCAGACGCTGAAGATACCGGCGAAAGCCCCGCGCAGCAAGGCCGGCGGCCCCACCAACGGCATAGACCCCAAGCGGTATGGCGCCCCTTGCAAGCCCTTTGAAAGAATGGCCGCCTACTCGAAGGAACCGGGGACATGGGCATGTGCCATCGCTGCAGACGCCGGTGCAAGGCATCCTTCGCAACGCATGAATGAGCGGGCCCGCCCATGGCCCGCCTTCTCGACTGTTTCTCCAGCTTCATCTCATCCGGCCTCGCGCTGGATGCGTCCATCGCGTCCGGCGCGCCACTGCTGCCGCACGACGCGGCGCAGCAACGGGCCCGCCAGCAGCTCGACGCGGCGCGCGCCGCCGCCGAGGCCGCCGGCACGCCCGCCGCGCAGGTCGAGTCGGCCTCCTTCGCCATGGTGGCCTGGATCGACGAGATCCTCGCGCGGCACCCGGACGCGGCCGGCGCGACAGGCACCGCCGCTCCCCTGCAGGTGCAGCTATTCAACTCCAACAACGCCCACAGCGAGTTCTTCCACCACCTCTCGGCCCTGGGCCCCGACGACGACGCGGTGCGCGAGGTGTACTGGCACGCGCTGGCGCTCGGCTTCAGGGGACAGTACTACTTCGAGGACGGCGACCATGGCGAACTCGGCAAGCTGAAGGACCTGCACGGCCGCCAGCTGCTGCTGCGCCCGCTGTCCATGGGCAGCCTGCTGCAGGACCACATCGCGCCGCAACCCTACGAGGCGCCCGACCCGCGCGGCCCCAACGACACGCGCCGGCGCGACCGCACCCTGCTGCTCGGCGCCGCCGCCCTGGCCTTGGCGCTGCCGCTGCTGTACATGCCGTGGCTGTGGTCCGGCGGCCCGCCAGCGGCCGCCACCGGCCTGGCCCAGCGTGTCGAGCAGCACCTGCAGGCTTTCGCCTGCGCCGACCTCACGGCCAGCGTCGACCACGAGGGCCGCACGCGGGTCACCGGCTTCGTCTCGCAGCCCGGAGACCTGCCGCGCGTCGAGCACGAAGTGAGCGCCCTGCCCGGCGTGAAGTCGCCGCGCTTCGACATCGGACTGCGCGTGTGGCCGCATTGCGAGGTGTTCGCCATCCTCAAGCCCTACCAGGCGCGCAACACCGAGAAGGCCTACGGCCTCGATGTGAGCGCGCCCACGGCCCGCGACGGCCGCCTGCGCGAGGGCGACAACGTGCGCGTGCAGGTGACCGCGCCGCGCCACGACAGCTACATCTGGGTCGACTACTACACGGCCGACGGCTCCGTCATGCATCTCAACGCCGGGCAGCAGCCTACGCGGCTGCACGCGGGCGAGGTCCTGGAGATAGGCCGCGACATCCCTTCCAGCTGGCTGGTGAGTCCGCCCTTCGGCAGCGTGCTGATCACCGTCCTTTCGTCGCCCACGCCCCTCACCGAAACCGCCGACCGGCCGCCCTTCGAACTCGCCTCCGCCTACCTGCTGAGGTTGCGCGAGTCGCTCGCGGCCAGCAAGAACAGCGACCGGCTGATCGCCGACTTCGTCTTCCTGGAGACCGTCTCGCGATGACCGGCCTGCTGCTGTCGCCCGCCCACCGCTTCTGGCTGCTGCTGGCGCTGTGCCTGCTGGGCTTCGGCCTGCTGTACGCGGTGGTGCGCGATGCCGGCCGGGGCGCGCGCCGGCGCGGGCTGCGCAAGCGCCTCGCCGCGCTGGCCGAACCGGCGGCCGATGCCGGCGGAACCGCACTGGCCGTCGACACGCTGAAGGAAAGCATGACGCGGGCGCAGCAGGCCATGCGCCGCGCGCCATGGGCCAGGCCCTCGGCGCCGGTGCCGTGGTTCCTCTTCTTCGGCGATGCATCGGCCAACCTCGCGGGGCTGCTCGCGACCGCGCACGCCGAACGCACGGACGCCGCATCCGGTGCCGCCTGGTGGCACTGGTGGCTGACCCATCGGCTGGTGGCTATCGAGCTCGATGCGGGCGCGGTCGGCGACAAGGCGGGCACGCCGCAGTCGTGCAGCCTGTGGCTTCACTCACTGCTTGCGCTGGCCGAGCGGCGCGACCGCCTGCCGCTCAACGGCCTCGTGGTGGCCGTGGCCGCCGGCGACCTTCTGGATGCCGACGCCACGGAGCTGAAGTCGCTCGCCGCGCGAACGCGCCGCCTGCTCGGTGAAGCCAGCGACGGCCTGCGGCTGCAGATGCCCACCTACCTCGTCGTGACCGGCCTCGAACGGCTGCCGGGCTATGCGACCCTGCGCGGAGCGCTGCCGCCCGAAGTGCTTGCGCAGGCGCTCGGACACAGGCTGACCGATCCTTCAGCCTTCATCGAGACTCCGGCTGGCGAGCGGCTGGACACCGTGTTCGAGCCCATCGCGCAGCAGCTGCACGCGCTGCGCATGTCGCTGCTGCGCGAGCAGCCCGGCCCCACCGGCCGGCTCGCCATTCATGAGTTCGTGGAAGCGGTGCGCGCCCTGCAGCCGGGGCTGCGCCAGTTCGCGCAGGTGCTGTTCGAGAGCCACGGCCGCGGGCCGCGCGCGCCGCGCTGGCGCGGCTTCTATCTCACGGCATCCGCGTCGGACGCGGCCGGCGGCGCCTTCGTGCATGACCTGTTCGAGCACTTCCTTCCCGTCGACCAGCCTTTGGTGCGGCCGGGAAGGCCGTCATGACCGGTAGCGCACGGGCTACCTGGCGTCCACGCGCATCGCACGCGCGCCGAAGGTCACATCGAGCGACTGCGCCTTGCCGGTGACCACCGGACGCACCTCGCGCCAGCGTGCGCGGTCGAGGTCGCGGTAGGCCGCCATCACGCCCATGGACTTCGCATCGGGCGGCAGGTTGAAGTCGAGCTTCTTCGTCTCGCCGGGCCGCAGCAGCACTTCCTCGCGTTGCACCAGTTCCGCGCCGAGCGTGGCCTGGTCCTTCTCGAAGAGCGAGAAGAAGTCGGCGCCGTCGAACGGGCCGGGCGACTTCAATGCATACACGCGCACCGTGAGCGGAGATGCGCGGCCGCGCGCATCGGGGTTGGCGTCGGCGCCCGCGGTGAGCGTGACGGCCACCGTGGTGACCACGGGCTTCGCCGCACAGCCCGCAAGCAGAAGACCGGCTCCAGCAAGGCCAAGAACGGCGATGTGGCGCCGCGTTGCCGCGGCAAGGAAGCCCTCATAGGACGAATGGTGTGTACCCAGCGTGCGCATGCTATTCCCTTCGTTGCATTGACCGGTCAAGACGCATCTTTGATTATCACCAGCGAACTCCGATAGGCAACATGCTGAACAACGAACTCGCTGCAACACTGCTCGCGCCCATCGGCGATGCATCGCCGTGCGGCGACGATCTCGAGTACGACGCGGACTTCATGGCGCTGGTCGCGGACGCGCAGGGCAAGCCCGAGCAGCAGTTCGGCGACACGGTGATCCCCGCGGTCGAGCCCGAGTGGCGCGAGGTGGGCGAGAAGGCCGGGAACATCCTGCGGCGCAGCAAGGACGTGCGCGCCGCCGTGCTGCTGCTGCGCGCCTCCACCCGCCTGCAGGGCGTGGAAGGCTTCGCCTCCGGCCTGCGGCTGCTCAACGGATTGCTCGACACCTTCTGGGACGGCATACATCCAAAGCTGGATGCCGACGACGACAACGACCCGACGATGCGCCTGAACGCGCTCGCGCCGCTGACCGACGAGACCATGGGCCTGCGCGACCTCTACGAGGCGCAGGTCGGCGTCGCGCGCGGCGTGGGGCCGATCCGCGTGCGCGACATCGCCATCGCGCACAACGCGCTCACCGCCGTGGGCGGCGAAGCCACCTACTCGATGGCACAGGTGCAGGGCGGGCTGGAGGCCATCCAGTCCGAGCGGCCCGATGCCATCCAGGCAGCGCTGGGCGTGCCCGCGCTGGTGGAGCAGTTGAAGAAGCTCATCGCCGAGCGCACAGGCCGCGCCGATGCATTCGACCTCGACCCGCTGCGCTCCATCGCACGTATGCTGCAGAAGGCCTGCGCCTCCGCCAGCGGCTCCCCGGCAGATGCCGCCGCCGCGCAGGACTCCGGCGGCGCCGCGGCGGATGCACAAGCCAACGGTGCCGCGGCCGCGCGCCCCGCCGCCGCGCGCGGCGAGATACAGAACCGGCAGGACGCCGTGCAGATGCTCGACCGCGTGATCCGCTACCTGGAGCAGGCCGAGCCGGGCAACCCCGCGCCGCTTCTGATCGAGCGCGCCAAGAAGCTCATCGGAGTGAGCTTCCTCGAGATCATGGCCAACCTCGCGCCGAACGCGATGGACACCATTGAAACGGTCACGGGCCGCCGTCCTTCCGAGTAAGCCCCGACCACCACCCCGCATCCGTCCCCATTCACACCCGCAAGGAGCATCTCCATGGCCAAGAGCAGTCAGAAATTCATCGCCCGCAACCGGGCGCCCCGGGTCCAGATCGAGTACGACGTGGAGCTCTACGGGGCGGAGAAGAAGGTGCAGTTGCCCTTCGTCATGGGCGTGCTGGCGGACCTCTCCGGCAAGCCGGCCGACCCGCTCGCGCCGGTGGCAGACCGCAAGTTCCTGGAGATCGACGTCGACAACTTCGACTCGCGCATGAAGGCCATGAAGCCGCGCGCGGCCTTCGCGGTGGAGAACTCGCTCACCGGCGAGGGCGACCTGAAGGTGGAGCTCACCTTCGAGAACATGGAAGACTTTTCGCCCGCCGCGGTGGCGCGCAAGGTCGGCGCGCTCAACAAGCTGCTGGAGGCGCGCACGCAGCTTTCGAACCTCGTCACCTACATGGACGGCAAGGGCGGCGCGGAAGAGCTGCTGGCCAAGGTGCTGGAAGACCCGGCCCTGCTGCAGACGCTGGCCGCGAGCAAGAAACCCGAGGACGGCAGCGCCCCCGCCGCCTGAGTCGACAACCATCAGAGCACACGAGGAGTAGATCACCATGGCCGAAGCACTCGAACAGAGCGCGCTGAAAGATGTCGCGTACGCTGGCAGCGACTTTTCGTCGCTGCTGCAGAAGGAATTCAAGCCGCGCAGCGACGAAGCCAAGAGCGCCGTCGAAGCCGCCGTGCTCACGCTAGCACAGCAGGCGCTGGCCAACAGCACCATCATCGGCAAGGACGTGACCAAGTCGATCCAGGCCATGATCGCCGCGATCGACGCCAAGCTGACCGACCAGGTCAACAAGATCATCCACCACCCCGACTACCAGAAGCTCGAGAGTGCGTGGCGCGGCCTGCACTACATGGTGAACAACACCGAGACCGACGAGAACCTCAAGATCCGCGTGATGGACATCTCCAAGCAGGAGCTGGCCAAGAACCTCAAGAAGTTCAAGGGCGCGGCCTGGGACCAGAGCCCGATGTTCAAGAAGATCTACGAGCAGGAATACGGCCAGTTCGGCGGCGAGCCCTTCGGCGCGCTGGTGGGCGACTACCACTTCGACCAGAGCCCGCCCGACGTGGAGCTGCTCGGCGAGATGGCGAAGATCGCCGCCTCGGCGCACGCGCCCTTCATCACCGGCGCCAGCCCCAACCTGATGCAGATGGAGTCGTGGCAGGAACTCGCGAACCCGCGCGACCTGACCAAGATCTTCTCCACCCCCGAGTACGCCGGATGGCGCAGCCTGCGCGAGTCGGACGACTCCAAGTACATCGGCCTGTGCATGCCGCGCTTCCTGGCGCGCACGCCGTACGGCGCCAACACCAACCCGGTGGAGGAGTTCGACTTCGAGGAAGACACCGCCGGCGCCGACCACAACAAGTACGCCTGGGCCAATGCGGCCTACGCGATGGCGACCAACATCAACCGCTCGTACAAGCTCTACGGCTGGGGCTCGCGCATCCGCGGCATCGAGTCGGGCGGCGCGGTGGAGAACCTGCCGCTGCACACCTTCCCGAGCGACGACGGCGGCGTGGACCAGAAGTGCCCCACCGAGATCGCCATCAGCGACCGCCGCGAGGCCGAGCTCTCGAAGGCGGGGCTGCTGTCGATGATCCACCGCAAGAACTCCGACTTCGCGGCCTTCATCGGCGCCCAGTCGCTGAACAAGCCGGCCGAGTACGACGACCCCGACGCCACCGCCAACGCCAACCTGGCGGCGCGCCTGCCCTACCTCTTCGCCTGCAACCGCTTCGCGCACTACCTGAAGTGCATCGTGCGGGACAAGATCGGCAGCTTCAAGGAGCGCGAGGACATGCAGCGCTGGCTCAACAAGTGGATCATGAACTACGTGGACGGCGACCCTGCCAACTCCTCGGAAATCACCAAGGCCCAGAAGCCGCTGGCCGCCGCCGAGGTGGTCGTGGAGGAAGTGGAAGGCAACCCGGGCTACTACACCTCCAAGTTCTTCCTGCGCCCGCACTACCAGCTGGAGGGCCTCACCGTCTCGCTGCGCCTGGTGTCGAAGCTTCCCTCGGCCAAGGGCGGCGCCTGAGGCACCGGAAGGAAGAAGAGAAAGAAGAAAAGAAAGCTCGGAACGGGCCGGTTTTTTCTTGAAATTCCCGATCCCATTTCGTTCTATCCACAGCTGCCGGGGACCGGCCCCGCCGACAAGCCTCCGGCAGCACAAGCATCCGTCTCGATCATCAACAGCAACTGCCCGAACGCAATCGGGTTCCAAGGAGTAGGAACATGTCTTCTGACTTTCACATCAAGCTCGACGGCGTCAAGGGCGAGTCTTCCCACAAGGACCACAAGGACGAGATCGAGATCTCGTCGTGGACCTGGAACGTGAGCAACTCGTCGGGCGCAGGCTCCGGCGGCGGCTCGGGCAAGGGCAAGGCCACGCCCGGCGAGTTCCACTTCACGCATGTCTACGACAAGGCCTCCCCGGTGCTGGCCAAGAACTGCGTGAGCGGCAAGCACTTCAAGGACATGGTCCTGACCTGCCGCAAATCGGGCGAAGGCCAGCAGGAGTACCTGAAGGTCACGCTCAAGGAAGTGTTCATCTCCATGGTCGGCCCCGGCGGCGCCCAGGGCGGCGACGTGCAGGAGCAGGTGTCGTGCTCGTTCAAGGACATCGAGTTCGCCTACAAGGCCCAGGACGACAAGGGCGCGGCCGGCGGCGAAGTCAAGTTCGGCTGGAACGTCGCGACCACCGAGACCCGCTGACGGACGACGGACCCGCCGGGCACGGCATCGGGCGCGCCAGTGCCCGGTGCGGTTCCCACGCGTCCTCACCGGAGCAATGCAATGGCATTCAGCACCCCACTCATCGGCAAAAGCGGCGCTCTGCTCACCGCCTACAACATCGACTGGTCGGTAGGCCGGATCGGCTCCAACACGCGTGAAGACGTGATGCTGGTGCAGGCGCTGTTCAAGATCTTCTACTACGAGCTGCTGGGCTTCAACCACGACCTGGACCCGCCCCCGGGCCAGACCGAGGTGATCGTCGTGGACGGCTACTACGGGCCGGTCACGCAGAAGCACATCACGCACTTCCAGACGCAGGCGATCGCGCTGGGACAGAAGGTACTGCCCGACGGCATCTTCGATCCGTTCCGCGAGCCCGGCGCCTCCAGCACGCTGAGCAAGACGCGCTATGCGCTCGACCTGCTCAACAACGGCTGCGCCAACTGCTGCAAGGAACAGGGCATCGACAACTACACCAACCTGCCCAATCGCAGCGACATGCCGGCGCAGCTGCGCAACGCGCTGAAGAAGGTGAAGAAGACGGCGAGCAAGTACACCTACGTCGCGCCCCAGACCGTGCCGAGCACGGGCGGCGCCTGAACGGACAGCCGACCCGGCTGGAACGACAAGGGCCCGGAGCGATTGCTTCGGGCCCTTCTTCTTTTGCTTCTTTCCTTGCCTCGAGACGGAAATCCTCAGCAATCCGTGGACGCAACGTTCTCCGGCATCAGCCGCGTCACGTCGTCGCCGTCGTCCTCGATCACCCACAGCGTGAGCGCCGTGTAGTTGTCGTGGCCCGGCTTGGCATTGGCCTTGACCTGCGCGTCGATCAGCTCGGTCCACTGGCTGGGCGTGCGCGAGGCGTGCAGCGTGTCGATCAGGCATTCGTCGCCCAAGGGCTCCCATACGCCGTCGCTGCACAGCAGAAGCACGTCGCCGGGCAGCAGGCGCATGCGCTCCGACACCGCTATGTCGGGCGCCTCCTCGATCGAGCCCAGCGCCGACAGCAGCATGTTGCGCTGCGGATGCAGCCGCGCGCCCTCCTCGTCGAGCATGCCGCCGGCCACCATCTGCTGCACCAGGCTGTGGTCGGTGGTGCGCGCCACGATGGCACCGCCACGGAACAGGTAGGCGCGGCTGTCGCCGCTGTGCACCCAGGCGAGCGCCTGGCTTTCGAGGTCGATGGCCGCGAACACGATGGTCGAGCGCATGCCCGCGAGCTTGCCGCCTTCCGCCTGGCGCGCCACCACGTCGCGGTTGGCCTGTTCCACCAGGCCGCGCAGCGTGGCTTCGTCCAGCCCCGGCGCGGCCGAGAAGCCGCCGAGCATGCTGGCGCGCGCGGTGGCCGCCGCCACGTCGCCGCCGCCATGGCCGCCCGCACCGTCGGCCACCAGGCAGGCAACGTAGCGCTCATCGTGCCAATGACCGTGCACGTCCTCGTTGTAGGTGCGGCCTCCTTGCCGGGAGAGCGTGACGATTTCGATTTCCAAGCGGGTGCCTCGCGATGGCTGGTGTTGTTGTGGTGGCTTCGACCGGGGTCGTCGTTCTTCCTGTTCCGGCTCTTGTACCTACTGACCGTCGGACTTCAGGCGCGCCATCTGCTCCTCGTAGGCCTCGAGGAAGGCCTTGCCGAAGAGGCTGTGGAAGTCGTCCTCCGCCTCGCTCGCGATGCCGCCGTAGAGCGACACGAACTGGTCCCACAGCTTGGCCTTGCGGTTGGCGCTGAAGAGCGCGTCGAGCGCCGTCTTCGCACTGATCTTCTTCTCCAGCTCCGCCGGCTCGAAGCGCGCGATGACATGGGCCAGCGCGGCGCGCATGCCCACCATCACGCCGAACTGGTGGGCGCGCAGGTCATTGAAGGCATCGCGCATCGCGGCCTCGGGCGGCATGAAGCCGCGCACGCCGGGGCCCAGCAGGTGCGCCAGCGCCACCTCGACCGTGGGCGAGAACTTCAGCGGGTTGTTGGCCTGCGCCGCGATCATCGTGACCTCGGCGCGCACCTCGCGCTTGAACTCCTGGCGCGTGAGCAGCAGCTGCAGCGTGCCCTCGGTGGCGCTGCGCAGCATCGAGCCGATGCGCTCCATCAGGCCCGGCGTGAGCATCTCGGGCGGCTGGTGCGTGCTCGCGAGGCCGCGCAGGAAGGCGGCGAGCAATTCGTCGTCGCTGGCCATGCGCTCCGGTGCGGGTGCGGCGGGGCGTGGAACCGGCGCCGGCGCCGGAGGCCGCAGCGGCTCCAGCGGCCTGCCCGAGCCTTCCGGCCCGCTGATGCGGATCGGCTGGCCGGTCATGTCGTCGAACTGTGCCGGCGACGGTGCAGGCACGGGCACCGTTGCGGGCGGCTTTGGCGGCTCGACGGCCTTGGGCGGAGTGAAGCCGAACTGGTCGATCGGCAGATGGTCCGGCCGCGGCACGGGCGTGGCCGGCGCCGCCTGCTGCAGGGCCGCCAGCGGATCGGCGTTCGATGCGGTGTTCGGCTGCAGCAGCGGATCGGCCAGCGGCGACAGCGCGAGCGGATCGCCGCCGATGCCGCCGCCACCGCCCACGCCGCCGAAAAGCTCGTCGATGTTCGCCGCCTTGCCATGCGCGGGCGGCGCACCGAGGTCGGAGAAATCATCGAGCGCCCCGAGGCCGGCCGCCGGCGTCGACGAAGGCGTGGGCCCGAGCAGATTCGCGAAAGGATCGACCTGCGCGGCCTGCACGTTGCGCGAGCCGCTTTCCATCGGGTCGGGAAAGAGCAGCGAATCGGGCAGCGCGGCCGCGGGAGCCGCCACTGCAGGCGCAGCCGGTGCCGGCGCAGGAGCGAGGCCCGCGAGCAGGTCGGCGAAGGGATCGTCGCTCGACGACGCGGCAGCGGCAGGCGCGCCCGCGGGCGCCCCGATCACCGTGTTGGGAATGGCCAGCGAAGGCGGCGGCGCGGCGGCGGCCGTCGCGCGCACCGTGAGCTCGAAGCTCCCGACCACCAGCCGCGCGCCATCGGTCAGCGCCGCCTCCTTGCCCGAGCCCAGCGACACGCCGTTGCACTGCATCGGGTTGCTGCCCCGGTCGATGACGAAGTACTGCCCGTCGCGGCACAGCACCTGCGCATGCACGCGCGAGACCGTGCGGTCGGGATCGTCGAGCACCAGCGTGTTGGTATCGGCCCGGCCGATGGTGCCGCCATTGGGGCCGAAGTCCGCAGAGATGGACTGCCCCGCCGGAGCGCCTTGCCGGGTGATGACAGCGATATGGATCATGAATCGGCCCCCGAAGGCTCTGTGCCTGAATGCACCCGAACAAACTCGCAGGGAGTATTCATTCCGTGGGACATGTTGGCAATCTCGCCTTAAGAGGTATGCCATTGCAGCCAGGCTGCTACGGTTGTGAAGATGGCGGCGATGAGGAGCCAGGTGCGGGTGGCGGGGTCCTTCGCGCCGCCCCTTCTCATATACCGCACCGCCGCCGCGGCGAAGAACACGATGGCCAGCACGGCCAGGATGAAGGCTGCAGCCATGGCGGAGGCGTGTTCAGGCAGGTGCCAGGTGGTCGAGCCACCGGCGCTGGCGCCAGGCCGGCGCGCCCGTGGGAAAAAGCCGGGTTCCCGGATGCAGAAGGCACAGGTACTCGGCCGCGGCGATGCGCTGCCGCTGGAAGCCGCTGCGTAGTACCTGGACGCAATGCGTCCACGATGGTGGCGCGCCCATGAAGTAGCGCGCACCGGGCACGAAGCCTTCCGCGTTGCGCGACCACCAGCGTTGCACCCGCTCAGGGTCGGGCCAGGGCAGGCCTTCGTCCTCGTCCATCTCGACATCTTCGTGCGCCGCTTCATCGTCGGCTCCGGCGAATGTGCCCGCGACCGGCGCGCGCTCAAGATCCAGCGCCGCGAGATCGGCTCCCGTGATCAGACTGAAGGATTCGCCCGCTAGGCGCGACAGCACAGGGTCGTCCATCTGGCGAATCAGCCAGGGTACGGCCTGCGGGTCACCCAGAACGCCCGCCGCGCGCACGGCCTGGCGCAGGGTATCGGGGCTATCGAGCAACGCCTTCAGGACCGGTGCCGCCTGGCCGGGCTCGATCCATTTGAAGAGCGCCGCCACTGCGGCATCGAGATCCGGGCCGGGCATGCACGCGATGCCGCCCAGCGCTTCTACCGCGGCATGCCGGTCGCCCAGCCACAGGGCCGTGCGAGCCGCCTGGAAGCGGCATCGATCGTCCGGATCCCCGAGCGCCGCCAGGCATTCGCCGAGCAGATCAGTGCGTGCACAACGGCCGGCGGCACCCAGCCCCTGGGCACGCAGCGCGGCATCCTCGCCGCAGGCGATGGCCACGGCCAGTGCCTCGCCGGGGTCCACGCCGTGCGCTTCGCAAGCCGCAATGCCGATGCGACGCGCGAATGTGCGCGGCGACGCCTGCAGCTGCGCAACCAGACCCCGAAGCGACGCGCCCGACGTCCAGCCGAAGGCGCCCGCCACGCCGGGCTGCACGGACGGCTCAGCCTCGGCTAATGCGAACAACCTTGCCAGGACGTCTGTCGCACTGTGGGCGATGGCGAGCCAGGTCGTGGCAAAGACCGCGCCGACACCAGGCTCGGCGAGTGCAGCCTCCACACATCGCACTCCATGGCCGCCCGCGACCACCAGGCCGTCGAGATGCGCCGCAAGGCGTTCGTCGAGACGGCGCAGATGATGCAGCCTGACATGCGGCGCGCTCGACAGCGACAGCCGGATCTGGGCCAGCACGGCACTCTCATCCGCATGCTGCTGCACAACGACGGGAATCGGTGTCGCGGACGGCATGTGCATCGCGTCGGCCGTTCAGAGCAGTCGCGTCCAGCGATGCGCGGCCACCTCGAAGACCTCGGTGAAGCCGATCGACCACATCACGCCGTCGGCCGCGCTCAAGTGGTAACAGCTCGTGGGCGGGTCTTCCGCAGGCTGGAACGGCTGCAATCCCCGTGCATCGATCACATACAGGAGGTGGGTGGTCGACAGATAGATGCGATCCTCGAATGCCGCCATGCCCCAGAAAGTTTCCTCGGTGACCGCGTGCTCGACGATCTCCCAGTTCGTGCCCCGCCCCTTCACCACGACGCCCATCTTTCCGCATGCATAGACATGGCCGTCGGGTGCGCAGATCACCTTGTGCAATGCCACGTTGGTGGGGCTTTGGAACTGCTGCCAGCGGGTTCCGTTCCAGCCCCAGATCTCGCCGTCCCAGCCGACGGCATATACCTCCTGGTCCGAAAATCCGTCGATCGATTCGAACGACTTGTCGGTGAGCGGCTTGCCGTCGGCGGCCTGCGCCGTCGCGTCGATGCAGCGCCAGTGGCCCGGGCCCTCGCGCAGATAGCACTGCCGCCCGGTACCCACCGCATAGGCCCGCCCCCGCGCCACGGCGCGCACCTCGCGCAACGGGCCTCGATGCGAAGGATCGAGCTTGCCGTCGTGGATCGGTGGCTCTTCGGCGTTTTCGCCCCCGCCCAGCACACGCACCTGCCCCCACTGTCCCACCGCGATCAGGCGCTCCTGCGGCTGATGGCATACCGCAACGGAGGCTACCGCCCAGTGCAGGTCGATGCCGCCGACCTTGCCGCCGTCGATGGACAGGATGGTCGAGTGCGGCACTTTTTCCTTGGCCAGCTTCCGATCGGTCACCACAAGGTAGGCAAGGTCCGCATACCGCACACAGCCTGTGCTGATCGCCAGGCGGGCGGTATCGAGTTGCGCAATGTCGGTCAGCATCTTCAGGCTCCTAGCTGGTCATGCGTGCGTCAGCGCGTCGAGACGGACGGGACGCCCATCTCCGCGGCGATGCGGTTTCTCTCGGCCACGTCCGAGGTCATCTCGACGTTCGCGTTGATCTGGCGCCGGTCCGCTGTCGTCTGCGCGTTCTCGTGATAGCGGTTGAGCTGCGCTTCCAGGCAGCCGGGCGAGCAGTTGGATTCGGGGAAGGTCTTCTGCACGGCGGCTACGCCCGCGGAGGTGGCCTCCGTCAGTGTCCACTTGCCGCTCGGATGGGTCGCGGCGACCACCCCCTGTCGCGTGTGCATCTCGCCGTGCGTGGCGGTGGTCTGGTTGGGGCCCTCCACGCAGATGCAAGGCGCAGCATCCACGTCGTACTTTGCCCAGCCCGTCTCGCGCGGCTGTTCGTTGCGCGGCTGCTTCGGAAACTCCGGCCCTTTCAGGAACGACGCCGCGTCGACGACATGATGGGGCGTCTGTCCCTTGCAGCACTTGCTCGGGTCATAGGGTGACAGGAAGCAGCGCAGTGCCTTCTGGCAGTCATTCTTCTTCACGGCCTCGGCATAGTTGTTCCATTCCTGGTCCGCGATGGTGTTGAAGCGCTTCCATTGCGGGTCGTCCTTGCCGCGGTCGTCCTTGACCCGCTTGCGCGCGGCCTCCGCGTTCTTCGCCTTCTCGTGGTCCGGGCAGGTCTCGTTCGGATCCGAGCCATCGGGGCAGTTGTCGGCCACCGCCTGCTTCTCGTCGTTGCAGGACTTGAGACCTTTCGCCATGGCCATGCGCGCCGCAAAGATCTGCGGCGGCGTGTTGGAGGTGGGCGAGGCATGGTTGTGCGTCGTCATGTCCAGATTGCGCACGACGTTCTCGCCCTCGAACTTCACATCCATGGACCACGCGATGAAGTAGACCTTGCCACGGTTCACCGAGGTGACCACGCCCTTCTTGGCTGCGCACCCCGCTTCATCGCCCATGCTCTGCTTGAAGTAGCTCTTGTTCTTGAGCATGACCTCCTGCCCGTTGACCTGCACCGTGCGGCTGCCGTCGGTGGTGTCCGAGTCCATGCCCGTGTTCGGGTAAGGCACCGGTACACCGGGTGGCGTCGCGGGGTTCTCGGGCGGTGTGAAGCACACGTCGGGAAACGCGCAGATGGACTTGCCCGCACCCGCCTTGCACGCGACCTCCTGGTTGTTGGCATAGACCTGGTTCGACATGTCACGCGTCTCCCTGCGCGCTGACCACCATCGCCACGCGGCGTCCGTCGTCGTTACTCGCGGCAATCAACACAGGATCACCCGGCGCGAAGCCCTTGCGCGCGGCCGCGAGCGCCATCGCCATGCAGACCGCCAGCTGTGCCGCGCCGACTTCGCCCACGCAATCCGCCGGATGCCACAGGTCCATGAACTCGTGCCGGCCGCGCAACAGGCGGCTGGTCGCCAAATCGAACTCCTTGAACCCGTACTGCTCGCCGTTCAGGGTGGCGATACGGTAGCCGACCTGCGCCATCGCGAGGCCCGCCATGTCCAGAGCACCCTTCATCGCCTGCATCAGGCCCTCGCCTCGCAGCGGCAGATCCGTGTCGATCGATGCGGGCTCGTTGCCGTAGCCGATCCCCAGGCAGGCGATCTGAGGTATGGGCCAGTCGTGCCGGGCCGCTGGCGCGGCGACCAGCAGCGCTCCCGCAGCCTCGCCCGGCACGAAACCGTTCGAATTGGCGTCACCCAGCAATCGGTCTTTCGCGCCATAGGCGTCGAGCGTGGCAGCGACAAGCAGACTGTCCACCGCCACGATCAGCACCTGCGATGCCTCACGCGCGGCCATCAACCGGTGCGCCTGCGCCAGGGCCAGCGCGACACCGACTCGCCCCTGCGGAACCACGCCCGACAACGAGGGATGGAGCGGCACGCCCAGCACCACTTCCAGCTCCGCGAACAGCGCGTCGTCCAGCCCCTCCAGACGACCGGGCCTGTCCTGCTCGGCCACGCACAGCAGCAGGGGCAGCGGTGCTTGAAGGGCTTGCGAGGCCACCTGCATGCGCGGCGCGAGCACCTGCGCCGCGGCCATCGACGCCATCTCGACGAGGCGCGCTCGGCCACGCCAGGGCTCAGGCATCGGCACCTGCTGCGCCAGCAGCCATTTGCCATCGCCGCCGACGAAGCGCGTCTCGGTCGGATTTGTCACGCTGGCTCGAATCGCAGCGCAGGTCGCCTCGGCGGACAGACCGACGCTCGTAACAAGCCCCGCGTCGACGATCGCAATGGGAGACATGGCTATGCCGCCACCACCGGAATGGGGAACGTGGTGGCGTCTCGCCGCTGCCACCATGCTCGCCCCTGCCTGCCAACCAGCACCTGCGATATCTCGAAGATGTTCTTCTTCAGCGGACGGACCATGCGCCACGCCAGGCTGAAACGCCCCGCATCGGGTTCGATCACGACCGTATCGAGCGTCGCGGTGAAGTCCTCGCGCTCGCCACGGCGTGGAAACACGATGACCGGCGCGACCAGGTGCGGGATGGTGAAGCGAGTCAGGCCTTCGGGCGTCAGGTTGGCGAGCATCACCTCGACGGGGCCGGCCTCGAAAGCGGCAACCGGTAGTTGCTGGTCCGTCGGCGCAGCCTGGAAGTACCGCGGGTCGAAATCGGAAGGCAAGAAAGGAAAGGTGTTCGCGAGCCAGGCTTCGTCGTAGGTGCCCGCCAGTTGCAGCCGCGGCTCCCATCCCCTGCCGACGGGCCCGAATGCCATCGGGCGATAGGCATCGCCAGGATCGCGAACAGGGTTGTCGATTTCCTCCGTGGCCGGCAGTTGTGCACCTTCGATCCACGCGGCCCCGGCGTGACGATGAAAACCCCGGCCCACCGGGTTCGGCATGAAGGTGGAGTGCTGCGAAGGATCTTCATGACGTCGGTCGGTGCCCCCGAACGCGACGTCGTAGGAGATCGGCTGGCACACGAACGCCTCCGGCGGCGTGACGGAAAGACCGGAAAGACCGCGCTCCCAGCGCCGTGGCCCCACGACGGCCATCGTCTTCTGCCAGGTGCCGACCCGCACGCCCACCTCGACACGCGCGGCGGGACTGCCTCGGGGCGCATGGGCACTGCCGAGCAGCAGGATGTCGCAGCGCGGCTTGCGCGGCGCGAAATCAGCCTCGTAAACAGGCGCCGAGTAACCCGGTTCCCCGGTGAAGGTATCGGCCATCGCGAGCGGCAACTGCTCGTCATGCAACGAGAAGCTCCCCACTGGTTCGTCGGGCGCCGGCAGCCGGAAAGTGCCCTTGACGACCACGACCAGCATCTCCCGGCCATCAGGCGCCTGGGCCATGTTGAAGCCCGCGACCATGCGGGTGGCGTTGATGATCTCCATGCCTTCGTGCCGTCCGCGCCTCAATTCAGCTGCACCGAGCCGCCCTTGACGCGGTTCACGCCGGCGGAGCGACTCGACACGTAGCTGCCCTGGATCAGCACCTTGCCGGCGCGCGTCAGCGTGATGCTCGCCTTTCCGCAGCGCAGCACCATCTGGCTGCGCGCGCTGACCAGCAGGCGCTCACCGTCAGCGTCGACCTCCACCTGCGCCGGCGCCGCGACCAGCGCCTCTGGCCACCCCTTCGGCCCGCCGCACAACACGCCCATGACGATCGGCCTCGACGGATCGGCCCGCTCGAACATCAGCACCACGCCGCGCCCGATGTGAGCGCCGTGCAGGTCCACGACGCTGCGCGCGCGCAGGGCCGCTGTGCCCGGCTGGCCCTCGAAGACGACGAGCGGCGTTCCCCCGTCGTCGGCGAGGGCCGCGAGTTCGCCCGTGACGACGGCGTGCCACGGCTGTATGCCCGTGTCCGCCGCAAGTTGTGCCTCGATCAGATCTCTGCCGCTCATGGTCATCTCCGTAGTGAATCAGTTCTGCAGAATCTTCGAACCCTTCATCACGATGTCGCTGCTCGCCTTCGCGTTGATCTTCCCGGAGGCATCGATCGTGATGTCCTTGCCCTTGATCACGATGGTCCCGTCCTTCTTCATCGTGATGCTGGCGCTGCCCGTGGTGATCGAGACCGAGTCGCCAGCCGTGATGACGAGGTTCTTGCCCACGGAAAGCGAGTCGTCCTTGCTCACGCTGGTGGTCCGTCCCGAACTCACGCTTCGCGATTCATCTGCGCCCACGTTGGTCGACAGGTTCGCCCCAACATCCACCGACCGATTGGCCCCGATGCTGCTCGACTGATTCGCCCCCACGCTGATCGTCTGGCTCGCCCCCACCGTCACCGCCTGCATCGCCCCTACCGTGATCTCCTGCGCTGCCCCCACGGTGATGGTCTCGTTGATGCCCACCGTGTGCGTGCGCTGCAGCGCCACTGTGGCGCTCTCGCTCGCGCCCACCGTGATGGTGCGGTTCTGGCCGATGGAGATCGTCTCGTTCAGGTCCACCGTCTCGGTGCGGTTCTGGTGGATGGTGATGGTCTCGTTCTTGTCCACCGTCTCGGTGCGCTGGCCGTGCACGGTGATGGTCTCGTTGTTGTCGACCGTCTCGGTGCGGTCGTGCTTCACGTGCGTGGTCTCGTCGTGGTCGATGGTCTTGGCGCGGTCGTGGCCGACCCAGTGCGTCTCGTCGTTCTCGACCTCGATGTCCTGGTTCTTCTCGGCGTGCAGGTACACCTGCTCCGATCCCTTCTTGTCCTCGAAGCGGAATTCGTTGCAGTTGGCCGCGCTGCCCTTGGGCGTGGAGCGCGTGCGAAAGCCGCTCTGGGTGTGGGTTCCGAAGGGAATGGGCTGGTCGTCGTTGTAGACGCGGCCCACGATCAGCGGGCGGTCGGGGTCGCCGTTGAGGAAGTCGACGATCACCTCCTGGCCGATGCGCGGGCAGAAGTAGCCGCCCCATCCCTTGCCCGCCCAGGGCTGCGACACGCGCACCCAGCAGGTCGACTTCTCGTTGCTCTTGTCGTAGCGATCCCAGTGGAAGTGCACCTTCACGCGGCCGAAGTCGTCGGCGTGGATCTCCTCGCCCGAGGGGCCTACTACGATGGCCGATTGCGGGCCCGGCATGACCACGCGCGGTGTCAGCCGCGGCGGATGGAAAGGCATGTCGACCGGAAACACCGTCAACAGGAAAGCGCTTGCGCCCGGGCGGCTCGCATCGAGCGACGGCATCCGGGCGGCGACCGCCTCGAAGGCCGGCAAGGTGTCGGCCAGCACGGCGTCGTCGGCGAGAGCTTCTCTCAGAAGCCGTGTCGGCGGGGCCGGTGGCTCCTCGATGTCCGCGCCTTCGTAGCCCGGGTGGCTGGCGACGAAGGTGCAGGCGGCGATCACGTAGTCGCTGTCGCGCGTGCCGTCAGGGTCGTTCTCGAACTTGAAGCTGCGGCCTGCCGCCACGTCGGGCCAGGGCGTGAGCGCCCAGTGGCGCTGGCGGCGCGCGCCGATCTCCTCGCCGCGCAGCTTGCCCTTGTCGTCGGCATCGCCACCGTTGAAGTACCCACCCGCGAACTCGAAGGCCTCGAACTCGGCCAGCTCGTGCTTGTCGGGCGTGCCGCCGGCAGCCTCCAGCTTCTTCTTGATCGCCTTGAAGTCGCTGTCGGTCGATGCGTACTTGCCGGTGTCGAACTGCCGCTCGCTCACCCAGCGCGAGATCTCGTTGAAGCGCGCTTCGGCGGCGTCGCTCGACACGTAGCGCAGGGTGTCCGCGGCCGGCAGCTTGTCGTGCGCCATGTCGCTCGCGTCCGACATGTGCATGGTGCCCGGCGCATCGTGCGCGTCGAACCAGTAATAGATACCTTCGTCTTCCAACAGGCGCGATAGGAACTGATAGTCGCTTTCCTGGTGCTGCACGCAGTAGCGGCGCGGCTTGTGGGTGCCGACCACGTTGTCGGTGCGGGTCTTCTTGAAGCGCTTGATCGGGCTGTCCTCGAACACCGCATCGAGCACGTCGAGCACGGGCTTTTCCTGATGGATGCGCGAATTGCTGCGCTTGGTGAGCAGCCAGAACCACGAGCGCAGGGTGAAGCGGTATTCGAAGTAGCGCCCCGCATGGCCCGCGCGCACGAAGCGCACCGCGTGGCCCTGGCAGTGGCGTTCATGGCTGCCCCCATCTGCGTCCTCGAAGCCGATGACGACGTCGAAGGCGCGCCCCAGGATGTCCTTCGCATCGATGGCCTTGTTCTCCGACAGCACCGTGAGTTCGTATGTCGACGGGCGCGCCAGTGCCTCGTGCCCCACGATGCGCCAGAACATGAGCTCGTCCTTGACGGGCGAGTCGCTCTCGATGCGGAACTCCTGGTCTGCCATGAATGGCTACTCCCCTTGTTCTGTACGAGCGGCGCTCTTTCCGCGCCACCTAGGCATCTGCGATGCGCTCTACGGCGCCAGCAGCAACACCAGCGGCTGGCTCGGCACGGTGCGCACGCCCGGGCAATTGGTGCTGTTCTGCAGCGACACGCTGGTCAGCCGCGACGCAGGCATGCCCATCATCAGGACGGTGAAGGCCCCCGTGAGGTGCCGGCTCGGCCCCATCACCGTTCCCGAGGCCACGCCCAGCAGCACGCCGGAGTTGTCGCCGTTGGTCATCGGAATGGTGGTGCCGAGGTTGTGGGCCGGGCCGCCCATGATGAGGATCGTGGGGCAGTTCGGAATCGCCATGGGGCCCATGGCGATGTTCGGGTACGGCACCGGAATGGGCGACGGCGCGGCGGGCGTGATGCAGACATCGGGAAAGCCCATGTCCGTGCCCATCAGCTGGCAGTTGGCGAACATTTTTTCGTCTCCCCCGTCGCCTCAGCCGAAATGGATCTGCGCGCCGCGCGCCTTCACCAGCTCGCGGCCGTTGACCAGCGTGTGTTCGCCTTCGATCCGCATCAGCTGCTTTGCCTCGCACTCGACGTGCGTGGCCGCCACGCGGTCGATGCCGTCGGTGGTGCGCAGGTAGTGCCTGCTGAAATGCTGCACCCGGTCCATCACCGAGGAGAGCACCGAGCCCACGAGCTTGAGGCTGGTGCCGACCACGCTGAGCTGGCGGCCGACGACGTCGGCGGTGTCGGTGGCAATGCGCGTGCGCTGGGTGGCGACGTCGAGTTCTTCGGCAGCCAGTTCGATGCGTCCACCCTCGGCAGCGATGCGCATGCCGGTGCCGCCCTCGCAGCTCACGACGTTGGCCGTGCCTTCCTCGCGCTGCAGCACGGCCATGATCCAGACTTCATCGGGCGCGATGCGCAGGCAGGCCACGCTGTCGCCGGCCGCCGGCTCCAGCAGGCAGCTCGCCGCGCGGCGTGCGCGCAGCTTCAGCTCGCCGCTGGCGACCACCAGCCGGCCCTTTGCCCCGGAGCCGAGAATGCCTACGCACCATTCGCCGGGAATGGCCTTCGCGGCCTGCCTCTTCCTGCCGGTGCGCGCTTTCGTCAGCGTCGTCGTTTCGTTGTTCATGATGGCGGTCCCTCTGTGTTCGTCGTGTCAGGCGACCAGCGGCTGCCAGCGCTCCGATTCGGACAGCTCCGAGTCGGTCTCGAGCGCACGCGCGCGGTCGGTCATCTGGGCGTTTTCGGTGACGGCGGCATGCAGCACGGTGCGCACCATGGTGGCGCGGCGCAGGTCGGCCGTGGTGAGGTCGGCGTGGCGGAAGTCGGCGTAGGTCAGCTCGGCGCCGGTGAAGTTGGCGCCTTGTACTTTCGCGCCCGCGAAATGGGTCTGGTACAGGTCGCAGCCGGCAAAGTTGGCTTGCGGCAGGATGGCGCCAGTGAAAAGCGCCTGACGCAGCCTTGCGCAAGAGAAGTCTGCAGCCTTGCCGCTGGCCGCGCAGAAGATCGCCGACGGCGCGACGGCCTTCACGAACTTCGCGCCATCGAGCGTCGCGCCCTGGAAGTTGCACTGCTGCAGCGTGACGCCGCTGAAGTCGGCGCCGCTCAGGTCGGCGGACGAGAACTGGCAGCCGTTCAGCTCCAGCCCGGCGAACGACATGCCCTTGAGCGAGGTCTTGAAGAACACGTTGCGCAGCATGCGCGCGCCGGCCCACGTCAGGTGCGAGAGATCGCATTCGTTGACAGTGGTGTATTGCCAGCTGGTGTCGTCGGCGCAGACGTCGAGCAGTACCGACTGGCTGATCACCGCGGAGTCGAGCGGCACGCCGCGCAGCACGGCATGGTCCAGCCTGCAGCGAGTGACGGTGGCCATCGTCATCGCCGACTGCGCCATCTGCGCATGCGTCAGGTCGCACTCCGTGAACACGGCGCCGTGCAGGTTGGCCTCGCGCAGGTCCACGTGATCGAGCTTGCAGCGGTTGAAGACGGCCTTGCGGAGATTGGCGCCGGATGCGATGGCGCCGCGCAGGTCGCAGCAGTCGAATACGGCTTCGCGCAGATCGGTCCCCCGGAAATCCGCTTCGGCGAAATTGACTCGCGAGAAGATCCCGCCGCCGAGCGCAAGGCCTGCGTAGCGTCCCTTGTGCAGGTCGAGGCCTTCCAGCGCCTCGCCGACGCTGATTGCAATGGACAGGAGGTTCGGGCTCATGCCGCCGCCTGCTGTTCCGGGGTGAGCCGGGGCCAGGTGCGCGCCCGCCTGAGCAACGCCCCGTCGAAGTTCGTCGAACCGTCGAGCCGCACCCGTCCGAGGTCGGCACCGAAGAGATTGCTGCGCCGCAGGTCGGCCCCCCGCAGATCCGCCGACTGGAAGATCGCGTCGCTGAAGTTCACGCCCGACAGCAGCGCGTTCGAGCAGACGGCCTTGCGCATCAGGACGCCCTTGGCACTGGCGAGTCGCAGGTCCGCGCCTTCGAGCCGGGCTTCGCAGAGGTTGGCGCCATCGAGCACCGCACGGATCAGCCTGGCCTCCCGCGCATCGGAGGCACCGAAATTGAAGTTGCGCAGGTCGGCCTGGCTCATGTCCGCACCGGCCAGGCTGCTTCCCTTGACCGCCACGGTGCCGGCGCAGCGCGCCGCCATCAGCTTCGCGCCGTCGAGCTTGCTGGTCACGAAGGTCGCGTTCTCGATCTTCGCCGCATGCATGTCGACGCCCGAGAGGTCGGACTCGATGAAGTTGCAGACGGACAGGTTCGCCTCCGGCCACCGCATGCCCTTGAGGTCCAGCTTGTGGAAGACCTGCCCGCTCAGGTCTGCACCGGCCCAGTCGGCATCGCCCCATGTGGTCTGCAGCAGATTCGCCTTGGCGAATTTCGCGCGTCGCATCTGGGTGCCGGCGAACGCGCAGTACATGAGCGTCGCCCCGCTGAAGTCGGCGTCGTCGAAGACACCGCGAGCCAGCCGCGCCTTGCCGAGATTGGCCCTGGCGAATTTCGCGCCGATGGCGATCGCGCCTTCCAGGTTCGCATGCGCCAGCACCGCGCCCGTCAGGTTGGCGCCGGAGAGATTGGTATTGGCCAGGTTCGCGCTTTCCAGCCACGCGCCTTCCAGGTTCACCTCCCGAAGGTCGAGGCCCGAGAGATCGGCGCCGGTGAGATCGATGCCCGCGAAGAACTTGATGCCCGCCGCGCTGGCACGCGCCATCTCGCCGCGCAGCTTCGCGGCCTCGCGCGCCGGCATCGGGAAGGCTGGCGGCTGCATGTGCGCGGACTGCAGATAGCCGGCGCGATGCGCGTCCTCGATCTGGCACAGCTTCGGGTAGATCGGCGCCAGGTTGACAGGCCGCGTTCCCACGGCCGCCTGTGCCTGCATTTCCGCCATGTGCCTGTCGGGGTCGTACTTCGGCGGACCGCGGTGCTGCAGTTTGGCGAGATCGATCTTCTGCTCCTGCGACATCGCCAGCGCCCGCTCGACGACCGTGACCGCATCCTCGACCGCCGCCCACCGCTGGGCCTCGGCCTCCTTCATCTTCTTCTCCAGGTAGGGCGGAAGCTCGTCGCCGACCGGAACCTTCTCCCGCGGCGGCATGCGGATTCCCAGCGCATCCGGGTCCTTGCCCATGGCGATGGCCTTCTCGCGCGCGAACACCACATCCATCTCGGCGCGACGCCGCTGGGCTTCGCCCTGCAGGCCCTCGGTTCCGAAGGGCGCCTTCGCGGCCTCCACGTCCGGATCGGCGGTGCTCACGCCTTCCGGGAGCAGGTCGCTGTCGACGATGGCATAGATCGGGCCCAGCTTCGGGTCGGCCCGCTTCGCTGCGGCGTCGAGGTAGTGCGCGTCGGAGCGGATTTCTCCGATGCGCTCGACAGCGCCCATGAGGCTGACCACGTCGGAGCCGTCGTCGGTGCCGACCTCGGCTAGCCCCTGGAAGATCGCGATGCAGCGTTCGGCATGCGGGAAGAACCACACGGTGGTCAGCCGCAGCGGCACCTCCCGCACCTTGGGCTCGCCCACGGCCATCCTGTAGCCGACGAACACGCGCGCCCGCATGCCCGGCAGGCGGCCTTCGATCAGGCGCTTGTGCGGGTGCATGTTCTCGAATGAGAACGGCTCGTCGCCGGTGAGCGCCGCGCCCATCCACTGGTCGGGCGGCGCCAGGTTGAAGTAGCGCCAGTCGGTGTCGGGCGCGAACCCCGGCGCATGCTGCTTCAGGTAGTCGGCGTCGTAGGTGCCGCGGTATTGCACGCGCTGCGGGTGCATCACGTCCAGCGCCCCCATGCCGGCCGGCGCGATGGCCTGGTCGGGGCGCAGCAGGCGGTCATGGGGCAGTTCGATGTTCGGCAGCCATGCCACGCCATCGATCTTCTGCCTGCCCCGCCCGCCTGGGTTGAGGGGAAAGTCCGCGCCGCCGTAGGCCCTGGACCAGTCCAGCGGCATCTCCGGGAAAGGCCGGGCCTTGCTCGGGTTAGAGCCATCCCAGTAGCGGTCCCCGAGCACCAGCAGGGTTTTCTCCTGCGTGCCGAACCGGGCCCGCACGGCGCAACCGTCAGTGCGGTCCGGCGGCGGGAAGGCCTTGCCATGCACCAGGAACTCCGGCGTGAGCTTGGCCACGCCCTCGTCGATAAGGGGTTGCGCCATTTCCTTCCCGAGGAAGGACCACATCGACTGCTCCGCCCAAAGCGTTCCGCGCTCGCCCTGTGCGAACGGCAGGTGCAGGCAGGCGCTGATGCTGAGCCCGAAGCGCTTGCGGAATTCGATGGGGCGCGTCGACAGGCCGAGCGCCTGGGGTTTGAGGACTTGCATGGTCGCTTGGCGCCGATCCCTATTCCCAGTCGTCGTTAGGCGGCACCCCTCCGTCCAGCGGATCGGATGACGGCGGCGGTGGCGGCGGCGGAGGAGGCGGCGGCGGCGGCGGCGGCGGCGGCGGCGGCGGCGGCGGCGGCGGCGGCGGCGGCGGCGGCGGTGGTGGTGGTGGCGGCGGTGGTGGCGGCGGCCGCGGCGCAGGGGGCGGCGCCGGGGGCGTCGGGCTCCACTCCTGTGTCGGCTCCGCGGGCGCGCCCACCCCGGGCGCCGGAGGCGGCGCGGGTGGAGCCGGCGGAGGCGGGGGCGGTGCGGCGGAACCGTCCGCATTGACCGATTCGTCAGCCGCCAGGCGTTCGCCGCCTGTGCCGACACCGGCGGCGCCCAAGGCGCCGACGATCAGTTCGCCGCCAGCGATGGCGACAGCACCGATCACCGGAATGCTGCCGATCACACCTTCCATGCGACGGTTGCGCGTGATCGCACCGAGAGAGCGCAAGCGGCCAGCAAGCCCGGGCAGGTGCGCGGCATCGGCTTCATTGGCGGCGTTGTCCAGCGCATTGGCGGCGTCCGCGTACTGCTTCAGCGTCGCGGCAATATCCGCGTCCGCGCTGGCCAGGCCCGCGACTGCTCCCAGCGCACCGGCGATAGCCGCGCCGCCCGCGCCACCGGCACCCGCGCCCGGCGTGAAGGTATGCAGCGCAGCCTGCTCCACGTCGATCGGAAACGCCTGGATCTCCGGCGCAACACCGGACGACAGCTTGACACCCAGCGCGGTATCGATCGCCACGCCCCCGAAGTTGGAGATGGCAATGGCCAGCGCGTTGTCGATGCTCATGCCCATGAAGGTCGAGCGCGCTATGCCCAGGTTGGCTTCGCTGTTGGTGCCGATGTAGCCGCTGGTGTTCGGCCCCAGGATGGTCGTGTTGGAGCCGACCGAGGTCGCGTCGATGCTGCCCACCGCCATCATCTCGATGCCGGTGTTGCTCATCAGCTTGATCTTGTTGGCCATCAGGTGCAGCGGCCCGGTAGGCACCGTGATGTACTTCGAACTCGACCCCGTCACCATCCAATCGATGTGCCCGGCCTCGAAGCTCATCTTCGCGGCCTTGTAGGTGACGTTGCCGCTGACGGTGATGGTCTGGTTGCCGATCACGTTGCGGGTCTCGCCCGCGCGCGAGGTGTCGGTGCGCGCACCGGTCACGTCGCTCAGGCTGGTGCCGGTCACCATGGTCTTGTCGTTGCTGTCGACAAAAGTGGTGCGGTCGCCCACCACCTGGTTGTTCTGCTTCCCCTTGACCGTGTTCTTCTGGTCCACCACCACCATGTTGGTGTCGTTGCGCGTCACCGTGCTCTTGCGGTCGCGGTCCACGTGGTTGGTCTGGTCGCGCTTGACGGTCACGCTCTGGTCGCGGTCGATGGTGGTGGAGTCGTCGCGCTCCACGCTGCGGCTCATGTCGAGTTCGGCGTGGATGTTGATCTTTTCCTCGCCCTTCTTGTCCTCGAACATGATCTCGTTGTAGTTCGAAGAGCCGCCGCCGGGCGTGGAGCGGGTCTTGAAGCCGCTCTGCGTCGGCGACTTGTAGGGAATGGGCTGGTCGTCGTTGTAGACGCGGCCCATGATGATGGGCCGGTCGGGGTCGCCGTTGAGGAAGTCGACGATCACCTCCTGGCCGATGCGCGGAATGAAGTAGCCGCCCCAGCCCTTGCCGCCCCAGGGCTGCGACACGCGGATCCAGCAGGTCGACTTCTCGTTGCTCTCGTCGTAGCGATCCCAGTGGAAGTGCACCTTCACGCGGCCGTGGTCATCCACGTGCAGCTCGTCGCCCTTGGGGCCGACGACGATGGCGGTCTGCGGGCCCGGCATGGTCACGCGTGGCGTGAGGCGGGGCGTGCGGAACAGGCGCTCGACCGGCATCACGGTGAGCAGGAAGATGCTGCTGCCGGTCTGCGCGGCCGAGAGCGCGGGCGTGGCCGCGATGATCTCTTCGAGCACCGGCAGCGTGTCGGCGTTCACCGCGTCGTCGCGCAGCACGTCGGCCAGCGCGGCATGCACGGGCTGCGCCAGGGTGTTGCCGCTGACGCCCTCGTAGCCGCGATGGCTGGCGACGAAGGTGCAGGCCGCGATCACGTAGTCGCCGTTGCGCGTGCCGTCGGGGTCGCCTTCGTACTTGAAGCCGCGCCCGGCCGTGACGTCGGGCCACGGCGTCACGGCCCAGTGGCGGTCGCGGCGCGCGTTGAGCTCGTCGCCGCGCAGCTTGGCGCGGGTCTCGGCGTCGTCGCCGCTGAAGTAACCGCCAGGAAACTCGAAGAGCTCCAGGCTCGCGAGCTCGTGGTCGTCCGACGCATCGATGTCGGCGCCCAGCTTCTTCTTGATGGCCTTGAAGTCGCTGTCGCGCGAGGCGTGCTTGCCGGTGTCGAACTGGCGTCCGCTCACCCAGCGCGAGATCTCGTTGAAGCGCGGTTCGGCGGCGTTGACGGCCATGTGGCGCAGGGTGTCGGCCGCCGGCAGCTTCTCGTGCGCCATGTCGCTGGCGTCCGAAAGATGCATGGTGCCGGGCGCGTCGTGCGCGTCGAACCAGTAGTAGATGCCCTCGTCCTCCAGCAGGCGCGATAGAAAGCTGTAGTCGCTTTCCTGGTGCTGCACGCAGTAGCGGCGAGGGTTGTGCGTGCCGACCACGTTGTCGGCCTTGGTCTTCTTGAAGCGCTTGATGGGGCTGTCCTCGAACACCGCGTCGAGCACTTCGAGCACCTTCTTCTCCTGCAGGATGCGGGAGTTGGCGCGCTTGGTGAGCAGCCAGAACCACGAGCGCAGCGTGATGCGGTATTCGTAGTGCCGCCCCATGTGGCCCGCGCGCACGAAGCGCACCGCATGGCCCTGGCAGTGGCGCTCGTGCGTTGCGCCATCGGCGTCCTTGAATCCGATCACCACGTCGAAGGCATGCCCGAGGATGTCCTTGGCGTCGATGGCCTTGTTCGTCGAGATCACCGTGAGCTCGTAGGCCGACGGGCGCGCCAGCGCCTCGTGCCCCACGATGCGCCAGAACATCAGGTCGTCCTTGGCGGGTGAATCGCTCTCGATGCGGAACTCGTTGTCGGCCATCTTTTTCTCTTGGGGTGGAGGCTTGTCAGTCGAAGGCGTAGGTGAAGTCCGCGTCCTTCACGTCCAGCGCGACCCGGCGGATCTCGCCGCCCGAGGCCAGCCGCTGCAGGTACTCGACCGAGATCGTCGGCAGCACGGTGTTGGTGAGGATCGCGTCGATCACGCGCCCGCCCGACTCCGGGTCCTGGCAGCGCGCGACCACCTGGTCGACCACCGCGTCGCTGTACTCGAAAGGCACGCCGTGGTTGGTTTCCACGCGCTTCTTGATGCGGCCCAGCTGCAGCCGCACGATCTTCTTCATCATCTCGGGCGACAGCGGGTAGTAGGGAATGGTGACGATGCGGCCCAGCAGCGCGGGCGGGAACACCTTCATCAGCGGCGCCTTCAGCGCATCGGCCAGCGCGTTGGGGTCGGGCAGCAGCTCGGGGTCGCGGCACATGCTCATCACCAGCTCGCTGCCTGCATTGGTGGTCAACAGGATGATGGTGTTCTTGAAGTCGATCATCCGGCCCTCGCCGTCTTCCATCCAGCCCTTGTCGAAGACCTGGAAGAAGATCTCGTGCACGTCGGGGTGGGCCTTCTCCACCTCGTCGAGCAGCACCACGCTGTACGGGCGGCGACGCACCGCCTCGGTCAGGATGCCGCCCTCGCCGTACCCCACGTAGCCCGGAGGCGCGCCCTTGAGCGTGGAGACGGTGTGCGCCTCCTGGAACTCGCTCATGTTGATGGTGATGATGTTCTGCTCGCCGCCGTACAGCGCCTCGGCCAGCGCGAGCGCGGTCTCGGTCTTGCCCACGCCGGAGGTGCCGCACAGCATGAACACGCCGATGGGCTTCTGCGGGTTGTCCAGACGCGCGCGCGAGGTCTGGATGCGCCGCGCGATCATCTCCAGGCCGTGCTTCTGTCCGATCACGCGCTGGTTGAGCGTGTCGGCGAGCTTGAGCACCGCCTCCACCTCGTTCTTGACCATGCGGCCGACGGGAATGCCAGTCCAGTCGGCGACCACCGAGGCCACGGCCTGCTCGTCGACCGAAGGAAGGATCAGCGGCGACTCGCCCTGCACCGCATGGATCTTCGCCTGCAGCTCGTGCAGTTCGGCGAGCAGCGCGGCACGGTCGGGTGCGGCTTCGGCGGCGGCGGCAGGTGCGGTCGCATCGGCATTGGCGGCAGCGGGCGTATCCACCGGCTTGTTGCCCGCGCGCAGCTTGCTTCGCAGCTCCAGCAGCCGGTCGACCAGCCCCTTCTCTTCCTGCCAGCGCGCGTTGAGCGCATCGAGCTGCACCTTCGACTCGGCCAGCAGCGCGGCCACCTGCGCGGCGCGCCTGGTCACGTCGATGCCGATGGCCTCTTCGCGCCCGATGATCTCCTGCTCCACCGTCAGCCCCTCGATGCGACGCATGCAGTCCTCCACCTCGGGCGGCGTCGCGTGCTGCGACACGGCCACGCGCGCGCAGGCGGTGTCGAGCAGGCTCACGGCCTTGTCGGGAAGCTGGCGCGCGGGAATGTAGCGGTGGCTCAGCTTCACCGCAGCTTCGATGGCCTCGTCGAGCAGTTGCACGCGGTGGTGCTTCTCGAGCACGCTGGCCACGCCGCGCAGCATCAGGATGGCCTTGGTCTCGTCCGGCTCCGGCACCTGCACCACCTGGAAGCGGCGGGTGAGCGCCGGGTCTTTCTCGATGTATTTCTTGTACTCGGCCCAGGTGGTGGCGCCGATGGTGCGCAGGTTGCCGCGCGCCAGTGCAGGCTTCAGCAGGTTGGCCGCATCGCCGGTGCCGGCCGCGCCGCCCGCGCCCACCAGCGTGTGGATCTCGTCGATGAAGAGGATGATGGGCGTGGGCGAGCTCTGCACCTCGTCGATCACCTGGCGCAGGCGCTGCTCGAACTCGCCCTTCATGCTCGCGCCGGCCTGCAGCAGGCCGATGTCCAGCGTGAGCAGCTTCACGTCCTTCAGCTGCGGCGGCACGTCGCCGCGCGCCAGGCGCTGCGCGAAGCCTTCGACCACGGCCGTCTTGCCGACACCGGCCTCGCCGGTGAGCAGCGGGTTGTTCTGGCGGCGGCGCATGAGGATGTCGACGATCTGGCGGATCTCCTCGTCGCGGCCCGTCACCGGGTCCATCTCGCCCTTCTTGGCCTTCTCGGTGAGGTCGACCGCGAACTTCTTCAGCGCGTCGCCCTTGCCCATGGCGGCCGGCGCCATCGCGCCGGAGTCCTCGCCCGGCGCGCCGCTGCCCATGCCGGTGCCATCCTGCGCGCGCATCTGCGCCTCGGGCGAGGCATCGCAGATCTTCGCGAAGTTGTCGGCCAGGTCCTCGACCTTCACTTTCTCGAACTGCTTCGACAGGCCGAACAGAGGGTTGCGCAGGCTCTGCGTCTTCAGCATGCCCACCAGCAGGTAGCCGGTGCGCACCTGCGCCTCGCCGAACTGCAGCGTGGCGTAGGTCCACGCACGCTCGATGGCGTTCTCGATGTGCGGCGAGAAGTCGCTGATGGCGGTGGCGCCGCGCGGCAGGCGGTCGAGCGCGGTGGTCATGTCCTTGGCGATGACCGACACGTCGAGGCCGTAGTGCTGGATCACGCGGTGCAGGTCGGAGTCCTGCGCCTGCAGCAGCTGCGCGAACCAGTGCTCCAGCTCCACGTACGGATTGCCCCGCATCTTGCAGAACACGGTGGCGCCTTCGATGGCCTTGTAGGCCAGCGAGTTGAGCTTGCCGAAAAGGGCGGTGCGGCTGATTTCACTCATGAGGGACTCCGTATCTCTTCTGAACGAATGAAGGTGGGCTTGTTGAAAGACTGGCTGCCGATGCGCACGTCGGCCGCGTCGCGCGAGCGCGGGCGCTGGCCGAGCCACGACACCCAGCCGAGGCGGGGCGCGCTGCCCTTCGCGTCGCCAAGTCGCGTGAGCGGCACCTGCGCCTTCTCGAGCACGAGTTCTGCGTCCCACTCGAGCTCGTCGCCGAGCAGCTGCTGCATCCAGCGCTGCAGCACGGGGCGGGCATCGCCGATGGGCAGGAACATGCGGTACTGCTCGAGCGTGAGCGGGCCTAGATGCAGGCGCACGCGGTGCTGGCGGTCCCACGCCCGGGTGCCGAGCATGGCGCCCATGCCCATCGATCGCGAACTCTCTCCCTGCCCCAGCCGCGTGAGTTCGCCGGCGGGCAGGCTCATCCAGTGGCCGACCCAGCGCTCCAGCCTCACCGGCACGCCGAAGTAGCAGCACAGCACCGACTCCACGCTCTCCACGTTGTGCACGCGGCGCGCGAGCCAGCCCGAGAAGTGCAGCCGTGCGTCGTCATGGATCTCGTCGCGCTCCACGCGGCCCGGTGCGCCGATGCCCACCAGCGCGCCGATCTGCAGGCGGAAGCGGTCCTCGCCCGGCCGGTCCAGCGCCACGGCCGGACGCGACTGCGCCCACGCGCGGTAGAAGTGCAGCGAGAAGCGGTGCGAAAAACTGTCGAGAAAGGCCAGCCATGTCGGGTCGCCATGGTTCAGGCTGCGCTCGCGGATGAAGTCGCTCAGGTGCACCGGCAGCGGCCCGTTGGGACCGATGTAGCCGAAGAACTGCTGGCGCAGGCGCGGCGGCGAATGCGCGGTGGCGGGCTCGAAGCGGCTGAAGCTCGCGGGCGCGAACGAGAGCGACGGCTCCTGCCCCACGCGCACCGGCTCGGCGCCGGGCAGCAGCGCGCGGCCCCAGCGCGGCGTGGTCTTCGCGACCGACTCCAGCCGGCGCATCACCGCGAAGTAGTCGAAGGCCCAGGGCTCGGCCGACCAGCCGCGCAGCGCGGCGTCGACGCGGGTCTGCACGGTGCCCGTGCCGGTCACAGGATCTGCCGCGTCCCGCACACGGGCCTCCAGCGCATGGTCTCGCCCTTGCCCGCGATGCGCAGCACGGTCTCGACGAAATGGTTCACCTCCACGTGGCGCGAGAGAAAGCGCGCCAGCACCGCACCGAAGAGGAAACTGCTGTGCCCGTGGAAGGCGTCCTTGTCGACTTCGAGCGTCACCTCCAGTCCGCGGCCGAAGGCGATGGGCCCCTTCAGCGGTAGGCGGCGCGCCACCGGCTTGCACTTCACCGAAAGCAGCCCGCGCACCTGGCCCTGGCGCATCTCGTCGGCATGCACCGCGTAGAGCATCAGTGTCTCGCGCAGCGCGGCCGCGCCCTGCTCCGGCGTGCTGTCGGACAGCGACAGGTAGTTGAGCGCAAGGTGGTCGACCACGCGCCAGCCCAGCCCCTGGCTCACCACCGGCGACACCGGCCGCGAGGGGCCGCGCACCATGCGCACGCGCTGCACGGGGAATGAATCGACGCAGTCGAAGTCGTTCTCGCGGCCCAGCGGCATCAAGAGGGGCAGGTCGCGGTTGGTGCACAGCGCGGTCACCGCCAGCTGCCGCAGCGTGGCCGCGTACGGCGCCTGCTGCGGATCGACGATCTGCATGTAGACCTCGGAGCCGATGTGGCTGCTGCGGTTGCCCTCGGTGCGCTGGCGCACCGACAGCATGCGCGGCTCGCGCGTGGTCGTGAAGTAGGCCGGATGGCTCATCCGGCTGCCGTGGAAGGCCGAGTAGAAGGGCCGGAACGGCTGCTCGGCCGCCGCCGCATCGGCGCCCGGCGTGCCGTGGCCGATGACCTCGGTCACGGTGTGCACCTCGAAGTCCTGCGGCCGCGTGCGGTCGGGCACCAGGTGGAACTGGCTCACGCCCTCGTTCAGCGGCACGCGGTCGAGCCGCTTGCTGAAGAGGTTCACCGCGGGCACGCAGTGCAGCAGCACGTTGTCCGCGCTCACGAGTTTTTCGAGGGCCGCGTCGCCGCGCGAGAACAGCAGCACGATCTCGACCTCGCCCACCGGCATCTGGGCCAGCAGCGCCTTGAGCCCGCCGATGCGCACGAACTGGAAGCGCTGGGGAAAGGCGAAGTACTCCTGCAGCAGCCTGAAGCCCGAGAAGCCGGTGGCGGTGACGGGCAGCAGCGCCTCGTCGTCCTCGAAGCCGACCGCGCCGATGGCGCTCGGCGGCAGGCTGCGCGGCGTGCCCTGCAGGCCGCCGCCCGGCCCCAGCGGCCGCACCAGCACGCCGATGGGCTGGCCCAGCGCGCATTCGTGCAGCTGCCAGGCCACGTCTTCCGCGCCGCCGAAGTGCAGCACGAGATCGTCGAGCGCGATCTGGCTGAAGTCCAGCCCGGCCGTGGCGCGCAGCACGATGCGCAGGCCGCCGCGGATCGCGCGCGACTGCGGATGCGTGTTCAGCGGCAGGTCTGGCGCGTAGGTGAAGTACTGCGCGCGCTGCACCTCGATGGGCCAGATGCGCAATGCGCTGGCTGTGCGGAACTCGCAGTGCGTGTTCTGCCCCACCGCCTGCCGCGCGCGCAGGCCGCTGCCGCGCGGCAGGCTCGGGCCGGTGGCGAGGTTGGCGTCGTCGGGATCCGGCGCGAACGACACCACCACCATCGCCGGCGTCGGCGCGAGGAAGTGCGGATAGACGATGTCGAGCAGGTGCCCGGTGAAGCGCGGATATTCGGCGTCGAGCTTCAGGCCCACGCGCGCCGAGAGGAATGCGGTGGCCTCGATGAGCCGCTCCACGTACGGATCGGCGACCTCCTGGCCTTCGATGCCAAGTCGATGCGCAATCTTTGGAAATGCGCGTGCGAACTCTGAAGAGCTTTCGCGGAAGTAGCGCAGTTCCTGTTCGTACAGACTCAGCAGCCTGGGGTCCATGGCGGACTCATCTCGGGTTTTGCGCCATGTCCACTATCTCGATGCGACCTTCTTCCAGGTCTACGCGGCTTCGCATCAGGAACTCCAGCGGCACGGGCTGCGCCCACAGCATGCCGCGGATCTGCAGGCCGATGCTGTTGTGCGAGTCAAGTGCCGGGCCCTCCATGATGAGTTCGACTTCGAGTGTTCGGGACAGGATGCGTGGCTCGAACTGCAGGATTGCGTTCTTCAAAGCCTGTTCCATGCTGACACGCTGCACCGACGAGGTGAACTGGCCAGACAGCATAGGCAATCCGTAGTTGATGACCGAACGCGCCGCGTTGGGGTACTGCCTGTCGTCCATCGAGAGGCCGTAGCCGGTGGCGTTGAAGAGCCAGCCCAGGTCGCGCAGCACGGCCTGGCGCAGCGCCTGCTTGGTCAGCGTGCGCTTGTCGTCGCTCTCGCGCTTCTCGTCGGGCGCGTTGTCGACGAGGCGGTCGAGCAGCGAGGGCTGCAGCCGCTCCTGCGCGGTGAGCTCAGCCATCGACGGCACCTTCGGCCGGCGCCTGCGCCTCGGCTTCGGCCTGCGTGAAGAGGATCTCGCGCACGTCCATCAGCGCGTACTCATTGCCGTCGCTGCTGCTGAGCACGCGCTGGCCGAAGCCCGCCCAGACCTCCGGGCGCAGCTCGCGCCACTCGGTCTTGCGCGCCAGGCGCAGCTCGCCGTCTTCCTGCTTCTCGGTGCCTTCGTAGCGCGTGGGAATGAGCGCGAGCGTCTCGCCGCCGTTCTCGAACTGCAGGTGCGCGGGCATCCATACGCAGTCGCGCAGGTCCTCGGGCGGTTCGATCTTGATGTGCGCGAGGCGCGCGTACGGAATCCAGTAGTACTTGCCGTTGACGAAGGCCTCGAGCACAGGGCCCAGCCGCATGTCGGCGTCGGAGAGCCATTCGAAGGGCTTGCCGTCGACGGTGCCGCCGATGGCGGGCGCGCCGTCGAAGGCGCGCTGGCGCAGGTCTTCCGCCAGCTCGCTCTCGCCGCGGCCCTGGCGCAGCAGCGACTCGATGAGCAGCGCCAGCCATTCGTCGGGCTGGCCGAAGATCATCGGCGTGCGCGTGCCGGCGAACACTTCGGCGCGCAGGCCCTCGCAGCGCACGGCCTCGCCGTAGACCTGCTTCATGGGCACGGCCAGCGCGTCGAGCTCGGCGGCCACGGTGAGCTGGTTGAGCGCGCGCTCCCACTGCCCCAGCACGCACAGCAGCTGCGCCATGAACACGCGGTGCTTGCTGTCGGAAGGCCTGGCGCGCACGTCGTCGCTCAGGGCCTTGAGGGCTGCAGCGGGGTCGGCGGCCTTGAGGAATTCGGCGGCGGTGGTCATGGTGTGCGGCTCCTTGTGGCTGGACTGAGTGCGCGGCTCATGCGCGCGTGAACTGGCATTCGCGCACCGCGCCGCGCAGGCCGGTGGTCTTCTGCGGCGCCGAGCGCACCTTCACCGTGCGGTAGCTGATGGAGATCAGCTCCGAGGGCACGCCCCAGTGGCCGCCCGAGCTCAGCACCAGCCGGCAGATGCGCGCGTTCTCCAGCACCAGCTCGAAGGTCGACTGCGCATCGGGCGAGCGCTCGTCGCCGCCGGACTTGAAGGCGCTGATCATCACCTTCAGGTCTTTCTCCTGCGCGCGTAGCAGGCTGGCGATGGTGGCGGTGGCGGCGTCGCTGCGGCGCGCGACGATCAGGTTGTTGGGCACCACCTGGTTCTGGCTGGAAGACTCGGGCACCTGCACCGACCAGTAGTAGCCGCCGATGTTCAGCCGCGCCTTGCCGTCGTCGAAGCTGCGCTCCAGCTCGCCTTCGACCGGCGCGCCCTTGTTCTCGATCAGCATGACCAGGTCGGTCTCGGACGAGCCGGTGCCGATCAGTTCGTAGAACTGGCGGGCGTCTTCAGGGCTCCAGGAGCCGTCGTCTAGGAATGCCATTTCTCACCTCCGGAAATCGATGGAACAGGAACAAAAAAAAAGAAAAAGGGAAACTGGAACCGTCATGGCCTGGCCCCCGCGTCCGCCGTGCCGCTCCTGCGCAGCAGGGCCGTGAACACCTGGCGCTCGGCGCTCTCGGCCGGCGGCTGTCCGCCGCGCACGCGCACTTCCGACACGTCGGCCTGCGCATAGCCCACGCCGAAGAGGCGCGGCGCGCTGTAGGGCGTGGCGGGCACGGCCATGACCAGCAGGCGCGCGTCGCCCGCCGCATCGAGCCAGGGCAGGTCGAAGCGCTTCACCGAGGGCTGCTCGGGCGTGCCCCGCTTGAAGCGGTTGGTTTCGCCGGACTCGTCGGGATAGACCGGCTGCAGGTTGCCTCGAGCATCGATGCCCGCGATGACGAGGTCGAGCGAACGGCCGCTGGTGTTGCGCACGTTCAGGCGCACCCGCTCGCCGGCGCGCGTCGCGGGCAGCCCGTTGGCGGCCTGGGAAACGGGCACGCTGCGCAGCATGCGCTCGCCGCTCCACACCTCCAGCGCAGCGTCGAAGCCGTCGAGCTGGCCGTCCTTGCCGTAGCCCTGCAGTTGAGAGAGCCACTTCAGCTGCGCCAATGCCTGCAGGCGGCGGCGCAGCGCGGCGGTGTCGGGCAGCACCACGGTGGAGACGTTCGCGCCGAAGAGCGGAGCGAGCAGTTCGAGGCGCTGGCCCGAGGCGCCGAGATCGGTCCAACGCACATCGGCCGTGGCCGCATCGTCCGCCGCCCTGATCGCGGCCGGGTAGTCGAGGCTCAGGCCAATTGGCAGCGGCTTGTCGGCGCGCACGCGCAAGGCGGTGGCGGCCGGCTCCGCCATCGGCGTGACGCTCCAGAAGGCGCTGCCCGGCACGTCCTTCAGCGCTGCCGGCACGGCCAGCCATGCGTTGCCGAGCTTGATCTGCGACACGGCGGCCGGCGCGCCGCGCACGGTGCCGTCGTCCAGCGTGGCGAGCACGCGCAGCTCCTGCTGCTGCGCGAGTCCGTCGAGCAGGCCCGCCTTGATGGCCAGGCTGTCGCCACTGCGCTGCGCGCGCCACACGGGGCGCGTGGATGCGGGAGCGCCGCTGTTGGCGAACAGCGGCGCATCGAGGTTGCCTTCGGCCACCGGGGACGGCAGCTCGCGTGTCGGGAAACGCTGGGCAAGTTCGTCGATGACGGGCGGGTACAGCGCGAGCACGCCATCGAACAATTCCCGCCAGGTGGCGGGTTTTCGCGAAAGGGCTTCGACCATCGCCCATGTCAGCAGGCCCTGCGGCCTCGCGTTTCGCGCCTTGCGCGGCAGCCGCAGCTCGGGCGTGATCTGGTGGCTTTCCGATGCGAAGAAGGCGACGTAGCGGGCACGCGGAACGGCTTCGGCCGGCGCGGGTGGCGCCGGCTGCCGGGCGGGCGGCGCGCCGCCCGTGAGCTGCGTGGCGCGCAGTCCGCGCCAGCGCACCTCGTCGTCGGGCGGGCCTTCGGCGGTGGCGGGTGCGTCCGCCGTGCCGCGCGTCATGGAGTTGGCGGAGCAGGTGTCGAACACCGAGGCCACGAACACGTTCTTCGCGAGGAAGGACTGGATCCACGCATCGAAATCCACGTCGCGCAGGTCGCCCGCGAGCGCGTTGTCGCTGCCCAGCGTGCCGCGCACGTCGCGCGCGAGGAAGTTCTCCGAGAGCCCGTCGGGCTCCTGGTAGCGCTTGACGATGTCGCGCAGCCGAGTGCCGTGGCCCGAGAAATACAGCAGCACGAAGTCGCCGCTCCTCGACTGCGCGAGCAGCTTCGCCAGCGCCTCGTGGATGGCCTGCGACTCGGGCAGCGCCGCGCCGCTCACGCCGTCGGCGAGCACGGCGATGTCGGGCGCGGCAAAGCCCTGCCTGAGCAGCGCATCGCGCATCAGCATCACGTCGTTGCGCGGCGCCTGCAGCCACAGCGCCTGCGGCTGGTTGACGAGTTCGGATACGCCGACAAGCAGCGCGCGTTGCGTGGCGAGGGCAAGGCTGCAGCAGGCCAGCAGCCACAGCACCAGCAGCACCTGAAGAAAGCGCAGCTGCGTGAGGCCCCTGCCCTTGGGCCGCAGGTGCGGATACAGGCGGGCGGCATGCGCGGTCATGGCCGCTGCTCGCTGGCCGGCCCGGCCGATTCCACCAGCGGCGAGGCCGCGAGCATCGCCAGCGCCTCGACGGGCTCCGGCACGCGCAAGCGCCACGCGCCATCCCCGCCCGGCCCGCCCACCACGTCGGCCGAGATCGACTGCAGCAGCCTGTCGGCCTCGTCCATGCGCACGCCGGGCTTCCAGCGCACGACGAAGTCTGCGCGCGTGGGCGCCGGTGCGGTGGGCACGGCGCGGAAGCGCACTTCGTCGTCCTCGGGCGCGCCGCGGCCGCCGATGAGCCCGACGTTCTGGACCACCACGACCAGCGCCAGCACGGCAAAGGCCGGGCGCGCCCAGCCTTCGGCGCCGAACCAGCGGCGGATGCTGCCCCACCAGCCGCCCTCGGGGCCGGGCTGCGGCCGCGCGCGCGATGGAGATGAAGAAAGAGAAGAAGAAGAAGAAGAAGAAGGGGCAGCCTCGTCGCTCTGCGGCCGCGTCAGCGCGGCGCCGAGTTCCAGGCCCACGTCGCGGTACAGATCCTGGTAGTCGGTGCGCGGGTCTTCCGGCCCGAGCGGCGTGCCCGACAGCACCGAGAAGACGCCGCCGCCCACGCCGCGCAGCGCGATGCGCCCGGGCTGCGGCGCGATGGCCAACGCGGTGCGCGCGGCCCACTCGTCGTGCACCGCGCGGATGGCCGCGAGCCGCGTGGCGGAGACTTCGCCCAGCACGCGCGCGCAGAGCTGCGGGCTGGGTTCGAGCGTGAGCACGTTCCACGTCTGGACGACACCGAACATCGGCTCGAAGGGCTCGTCCTCGGGCTCGAGCAGCACGTCGAATGCACCGGCCCAGTCGGCCTCGCCGACGGCCATCCACCCCTGCCAGAGGTCGTCGTGGATGCAGCGGTCGAGCAGCACGCCGAGCAGCCGCCCGCTGTAGACCACGCTGACGAGGCGGCCCGGCGCCCAGCGGGCCGGGAAGGCTCGCTGGGCGACAGCCTCGCGGCGCCGGGCCAATTCGGTGAGAGGCATCAACAGGTCGGACGCGGCAACGACGAGCGTGGCCGGCGTTCCTGGCGGTGATCCGGGCATGGCCACGGTGGCCGTGCCGGGCTCGCCTTCGGGCCCGGTGTCCGGCATCGCGGCCGCGCCGGTCGTTTCCAGCGCGTGGCGTATCACGCTGAGCGGGGGCCAGAGGTCGTGGGTCATGGCGTCTGTTCCTGAATGGCTATGTCTTCAGGCGTAAGACGCTTCAGCACCGAGGATTTTGAAAACCTGCAGGATCGCCGCCATGTTGTCGGGCTCGATGGCGATGCCCAGCGTCTGCTGGAGCCAGCCGCCGAGCCGCGTCCTGGCGTAGTCCGCCGTGAGGCCTTCGCGCTTGTGCACCAAGCCCAGCCGGCCCGCGCGGTAGTGGTAGGAAGCGATGGCGTGGCGCGAGGCGATGCCCGAGAGCCCGCCTTCGGCCTCCTTGCCGAAGCCCTCGCACAGCAGCAGGCGCTCGGGCTCGGGCAGCCCCGCGATGAACTCGCGCGCGGCCTGCTGCACCGCCTGCATGCTCAGGCCGTGCTCGGCCAGGCAGCCTTCGAGGTCCTCGTCGGCGCCGATCTCGTCTTCCAGCTGCGCCTCGGTGATCTGGTCGCCGATGGAGAGCTTGCGGCGGAAGGAACTGGCGCGCGTGCAGTCGATGAGATAGCGGCGGAAATACGCGCACAGCGCGAAGGCAGTGGACGGTGCGCTGTGGCCCGCGCGTTCGTCGGCCTCGTCGGGGTCGGCGTCGAGCCGCAGCACCTTCACGTAGATGAACTGCGCCACCAGCTCCTGCCGGCCCTCGCCCAGCACCTGCAGCTCGGGCGGATTGCAGGCCACCAGCGCGTCGCCGACGATGCGGTACATGGCGCCCATCTCGCCCGGGGACAGCGTCTGGCGCCGTCGCCAAAGGCGAACGAGTTCACTGCTTTCCGCGGACGACAGCGTCTCGATCATTGGCTCACCCCCAGGCTGCGCGCACTTCGTGTCGCTTCGCCCCCCCCTTGCAGGGGGCAACACCGGCGGCCCGGCAAAGCCGGTTCCGCGGTGTTCCCCGAACGGGCCCCGCTTCGCGGGCCGGCGGGATGGCCATGGGCCCGGGGTCTCGCATCTCTCGATCCTTCAGTCGTCGACGCAGGTGCCCTCCGAAGGCACCAGGCATTGCGGCAGGTTCGCGCCCACCGGACCGCCGCGCGTGCGGATGGCCGAGGACGTGGCCGCCTGCGCCACGGCGAGGCCGCGCGGCAGCAAGATCCAGAGCTGGCCGCGCTCCTTCATGCGGCGCGCGTTGGTCGCGGCCTGCTGGCCGTTGCCGAAGAAGTAGTCGGCCCGCACCGCGCCACGGATGGCGCCGCCGGTGTCCTGCGCGATGGTCAGGCGCTGCATCGGCGCACCGCTGCCGGGCGTGCGCGTGGAAACGAACACCGGGTAGCCCAGCGGCGTGCTGCGCGGATCGACCGCAATGGAGCGCCCCGCCGACAGCGGCACGCCGAAGGCGCCCACCGGTCCGCCCACCGGCGATGGCGACTCCTTGAAGAACACGTAGCTCGGGTCCTTGATGCCCGAGCCCGTCACCGCGCCACCCGTCGGCCGCCGACCCGGCACCACCACCGGGCCGCTGGCCACCGGTCGTGCCAGCGTGAAGCCACGCGTGCGGATGGTGCCGTTGGTCACGGCCCCGGTGTCGCTGTCGTCGTCGTCGCCGTCGTCCAGCTGCAGTTCGATGGACGAGCCGCGCACCTTCACCGGACTGCGCGGCTTGCCGTTGGCGGCCTGCGCCAGCGTCGGACGGAAGGGCTGGCCGTTCTGCTCGGCGTAGGCCACGCGCACGATGTCGCCGTTGGCCATGCGGATGCGGCCCGAGCCCTGGATCTGCATCTCGTACAGCGCGGTGGCGCTGCTCACGAACGCAAGCACCTTGGCGTTGGGCGCGCCCTTGGTCTCGATCTCTTCGCGCGTGTAGTACGGCAGCAGCTGCTTGCCCTCGACGCGCAGGCGCACCTTGCGGTCGAGCGTGTCGCGCGAGATGCCCGAAAGGTCCAGCGCATAGAGGCCCGGCGCGCCCATGTCGCGCGTGCTCAGGCCCGTCTGCACCACCACGTTGCGGCCTTCCACGCGGGCCGCCACCGTGCCGTTGCCCGGCGGCAGCTTGCGCGCGTCGGCAAAGAGCATGTCTTCTGGCTGGCCGTACACCGGATAGATGAAGGGTGCGCCGTACTGGCGCGCGCCCGCGATCTCGGGTTCGAAGTAGCCGGTGACCACGCCGTCGGGGCGGCGGTCGTCGTCGCGGATCTGGTAGGCCGAGAACTCGCCCTCGAAGAAGCCCCGGATCGCGTTGTTGTTCTTGCTGTCGACCTTCAGCGCGCGGTCGCACACCGACTTCCATTCGGCGCCGCGGCCATTGAGCACCTTGCAGCTGCCGAGAAAGGCAGGCCAGCTCTCCGAGAAATCGTCGCGCGACCAGCCCGGCACCGAGTCGAAGCTCACCGATGTGTAGGTGGCCAGCTGCGTCGAGAAAGTGCGGGCCTGGCCGGCCACGCTGGCGCCGGTGGGCGCCGGGCGCGAGGCGGCGGTGCTGCTCGCGCTGGTGTCGGCCGTGGCTGCTCCGGTGTCCGTGGCAGCCGGCGGCGGCGTGGTGCAGCCTGCCAGCACGGCGATGGCGGCGCCGGTTGCGAGAGCGCTCCAGCCGGTCTCCGGCCTTCTGCGTGCCTGGAGTTGCTGCTTCTGCTGCGGTTGCGATGCGGTCATCATGAAAGCCTCCTTGTCCTGAGAGTCACGGCCCGTAGGCCGACGCTCTGCAGACGATTACTTCTCGACGATTTTGAAATTGCCGACGCCGTAGACGTCGTTGCACGGGGTGTTGGGCGCGCACACCGGCTTGCCCAGGAGAGGCGACGGACCGGTGCCGCGCGTGGCCTCCAGCGCGGCCAGCACGGGCAGCGGGAACACCGGGAACACGCCGTCGTTCTGCACGCCGGCGGCGCTGAAGTCGCGCTCGTGCTCGCTCACCAGCACCGCGAACTGGTCGGTGCCGGCCGGCCCGCCCGCGTCCATCGGCCACGAGGCGCGCGGCAGCGAGAGCGTGCCGCCCGCGGTGATCTTGTTGTACTTGTCCAGCAGGTTCGGGAAGAGCAGGAACATCTCGCCGCCGCTGGACAGCAGGAACACGTAGACGAACCCCTCCCGCTTGCTGCGGACCTCGAAGGCGAGCCGGTCCTTGCCGATGGCGACCTCGGCTTTCTTAGGCGTGGCCGTCACGTCGAAGCCTGGCGTCGCGCCGGTGGCGAGCGACTGCAGCGACTCGGCCGGCGTGCGCGGCGCGGGAGGGGGAGGAGGTGGTGGTGGAGGCGGCGGGGGCGGTGGGGCCTCGGCGACCTTGGTGTCGGGCGGCGGAGCCGGCGTGGTGCTGACGACCTGCTTCTCGTCTGCACCGCCGCGCCCCTGGAACCACCACCAGCCACCACCGGCCGCTGCCGCGAGCACGGCGATGGAAGCGAGGGCGACGGCGGTCTTGTTGCTGCCGCCACTTCCTGCCCCCTTGTTGCCCGTCGGAGCGGGCGCGGGCGCAGGCGCCTTCGCACCGCCGCCTGCCTTGCCTGCGATGACCGTGGCGGCGTCCGCATTCGTGCCCATCGACGTGCGCGCGCCGGACGACGAAGGCGGCTGCGTGCGCGGCACCGGCGCGATGCTGTGCCCCACTTCCAGGTCGAGCGCCGAGCGCAGTTCCGCCATCGACTGCGGCCGCTGCTCGGGCCGCACGCCCAGCCCCGCGTCGATCGCCTCCAGCAGCCGCGGGCTGTAGCGCTTGCGCAGGATCTCGTTGCCCGCGAGCGGCACATAGCTGTCGGACAGCAGCCGCGCCACCGAAGGCGGCGGCGCGCGGCCGCACACCGCCACGTGCATCACCGCCGCGAGCGCGTACACGTCGGTCCACGCGCCCTGCGACATGTCGGGCATCTCGGCGTACTGCTCGATCGGCGCGTAGCCGGGCTTCAGGATGACCGTGATCGCCTGCGTCTTGTCGGTGATCACGCGGCGCGCGGCGCCGAAGTCCAGCACCACCGGGCGGCCCGAGCCTTCGAGCAGGATGATGTTGTCGGGGGCGATGTCGCGGTGATAGCAGTTGGCGTTGTGCATCACAGCCAGCGCCTGGGTCACGCCGTCCATGATGCGGATCAGCCAGGACTCGTCCACGCCGGCGGGGATCGACACCAGGGCCTCACGCAGCGTCTCGCCACGGTAGAAGGGCATGACCATGTAGGTGGTGCCCTTTTCCTGCCAGAAGCGGTAGACCTTGAGTAACGACGGGTGGTCGAACTGGGCGAGCAGGCGGGCTTCGTTGATGAAGCTGCGCATGCCGAGGTCGAAGGTTTCGCGGTGCTTCTCCGACAGCGGGATGACCGTGCCGTCCTGCTGCCTCGCCGAGAGCGATGTCGGCAGGTACTCCTTGATCGCCACCACGCGCTCCAGCGTGTGGTCCCAGGCTTCGTAGACGACTCCGAAGCCGCCCTGGCCTATGACTCTTGTGATCTCGAATTCTGCGAGGCGGCTGCCTACGGGGAGGAGGCCGGCTTCCGTTGCGCCGGTGGCGGGGCTTGTTACGGGGTTTGTGCCGGACATGCTCGTGGGGGCACCTGCCGTGATTACCGTGGCGGAGGTGTCGCCTGTCGTCGTGGGCTGCGATGGCGGAGTTGACTTGGGGACTACGCGGGTGCGGTCGTCTTCGTTGGAGTCGGTCATTGACTGGCTCCTTTTTGGGTTGTGCTTGGGGTTTGTTTCCCGGGGCCGGGTCTCGGCCCGGCGGCCGACTCACTTTCTTTTGCTTCGCCAAAAGAAAGTAAGCAAAGAAAAGGCGACCCCACTGTCTGCGACCCCTTCGCTGCGCTACGGGGCAACCTGCGGTGCTCGCGTTTCGCGGGGTCTCGCCCAAACTCGCTTCGCTCAGACAAGGGCGAGCCCTGATCCGCGAAACGCTGCGCTCCTCGGCGCAGCCAGAGGGGATTGGGGACACGCGGACCATCGCTGCGCTCGGCTGCGGGTGCCCAGCAGGCGCTTTGCGCCTGCTGGGCTTGGAATGGGCCGTTGGGGTTGCTCAGGCCATGGGAACGAAAGGCACCGCCGAGCAAAGCGAAGGCCCGAGGAGTCTGTTCAGAAGCCGAGCGAAGCGATGGCGCGGATCGCTCCCTTCTGGCTGTGCCGAGGAGCGCAGGCGCAGGAGGGATAAGGGCCGCAGCTGTTTGAGCGAAGCGAGTTCTGCGGACCCCCTCCTGCGCCGAGCACCGCAGGTTGCCCGTAGCGAAGCGAAGGGACACAGACAGCAGGGTCGCCTTTTCTTTGCCTACTTTCTTTTGGCGAAGCAAAAGAAAGTAGGTCGCCCGCCGGGGCGAGACCCGGCCTCGGGAAGCAACACGGCAAGAGGCATTCATCTCACCCCTCCTCCGCAAACCCAAGAAACAGCGCATCAAACTGCTCATCCCGAGGCAACCCGGTACTCAACATCCGAATCCCTGTCTCAGCAGACGGATCACTCAGCCACAACGAAGCTCCCGCCAGCGGCAGCTCCAGCGATTCGACACCGCTCCCCCGCTCATCGGACGACGATGACTCCCCGACAAACAACCGCTGCAGCACAGCATCGAACCGCACCGCATCCAGATCCCCATCCAGCCCCTCCAACGCAGCCTGCGTCGCATGAGCCCACCACCGCAACGCAGCAGCCAGCGCTTCGCCTCGCAGGGTCCCGGGCGAATCCGCCTCCAGCTCCACCGCGATGGCAAACGGAAAGTACCGCCCCACCCCATCCACGGAAGGCATCAGCACCCCGATCCAGGCTCGGTCGCCAGCCACCTGCCGTCCCAGCGCAAAGCACCAGATAGGCGCCTCCAGATACCGCTCGGTCCAATCCGCCCGGTCCCGCAGCCGCGACATGCCCCGCTGGAGCCACTGGTCCCACACCGCACGGAACGGCTCAGGCAGCCGCCGATGCGCGAAGTCCCCCATGCCCGGCAATTTCCCGAACCACCCGGGCAGCACGGCGGTGGCGGCAAGAAGCGGGGAAGGCTCGATGCTCACAGCCCCTCCGGACATGAGAACTCGCGCAGCTCGCGCAAGCGAATGGGGTGCTGCACGCTGTTGGTCGTCACCTCGAAGCGCGTCTTGCGCGCCCCGATCTGGAAGGTGATGAAGAACTTCTCGGGCGCGTCCCCCGCTTCGAGCTGCCCGTCGTCGAGCGCGCGGAACAGGGCCCACGGCCCGTCCACGGCTGCGCCGGAACTGCCGGTGGTCGATGGCGGGCTGACCTGGATGCGCACCTGGTTGCTGCCCTTGGGGCCGGGCCACTGCACGGCCATGGGCACGACGGGGCCGTGCGCGTATTTCACGAGCTGGCCGTCGACGTCGAGGATGAACTGGGTGATGCCCGCGTCCATTTCCACCGGCTTGAAGTCCAGCCGCATCGAGGGGCCCCGGCCGCCGCCGCGGAAGAAGATTTCCTTGATGCGCGCGGCGCGCTCGAACTGGGCAATCGCCTGCGTGGTGATGGCGCCGCGCTCGGCCACGGGCTTGTAGCGCCACGGCCGCGTGCTGGTGTCGACGATGGCGGCCAGGCGCTTCTGGAAGAAGTCGTCCATCAGGCCGCCGGGGCCGAACATCTGGCCGAAGTCCTCGGGCAGCACGTCGCGCTTGCTGCTCTGCACGAAGGGGTAGCGGCCGGCGATGGCGCGCGCGCAGAACTCGGTGACGGGGCGCAGGTCCTGGCTCAGGTTGCCGCGTTCGGCCACCTGGGCCTGCGCGGCGCCGGCCTGGCTCAGGTTCTCGACCATGGAGCGCACGGGCTCCGGCAGGCGGCCGGCGTCGGACTTGAGCTTGCCGGCCACGTCGCCGGGCGGCGGCGAGGTGCGGCCCTTCACGGCCGTGTCGACGGCGTTGAGGTACACGTACACCTCGTTGAAGAGCTTCAGCGCGTCGTCGATGGGCGCGGGCTGGTTGGGGCCGCCCGCGGTGACGAGGCGGCGCAGCGCCTCGAAGCGGTCGTCCACGATGCTCTCGATGCGCTTGCCCGGAGCCACCTGCCGGCCGGAATCGCCGCCGAACAGGTCTTCCAGGCCCTTGCGGGTGTTGCGCACGGTCTCGGTGGCCTTGCTGACGACATCCTTGCTGGCGTCGGCGGCGGGGATGAGCGTGGTCTGCTTGACGACGGCGCGCAGGAAGTTGGCGAGCGGCGAATCGACGCCCGAGAGGATGCGCGCGGTCTCGATGTTCTTCTCGAGGCCGTTCACTCGGATCAGGCGCACGTCGGCGAGCAGCGCTTCCCACTGCTTGACGTATTCCTCCAGGTAGAGGCGGCGCACGCGGTCGGTCAGCGCGCCGAGCGCGGCGGCGTCGCGCAGGCGGTCGGCGGCGTTGCGGTCCTGTCCGAGCACCCACGGGTCTTCGTTGGCGAGCAGGCCGGTGAGCACCACCACCTCGTTCTGGAAGCGCTTGTGGTAGCCGTCGTAAGTGAACATGCCCGGCACGCCCTCGGACAGCGGCTTGCCGCTGATGCGCTCGAACACCAGCGGGCCCGAGGGGCCCGTAGCCGTGGCCACGCTGAAGGCCGGGATGTCCTTGCTGGCGCGCTGGCGCTTCAGGCGGCTGAACACGCGCTGCTCCAGCGGATAGCTCGCGAGCACCGCGCGCACGCTGCGCACCAGGTTCTCGTCCATCTTCAGCGGCGAGCGTGGCGGGCCCTGGGCGATGAGCACGTCGAGCTGGTCTTCGAGCTGCTTGCGCTGGTCTTCCGGAATGCCGCGGTCGAGGTTGCGCGACCAGTCGAGGGTGATCCAGGCCTTCAGCGCCTCGGCGTCGAAGTGCTCGGGCTGGTAGAGCATCAGGTAGCTCTTGAGCGCCTCGTAGGTGAATTCGAGGTTGTCCTTCTGCGCGGTGCGCAGCTGGTCCTCGATGCGCTTGGCGATCTGCGGCAGGAACGCGTCGTTCAGCGCGCGCTGGTGCGTGAGCATGGCCGCCGCGTCGAGCTTGTCGCCCTGGTAGAGGCCCAGCGTCATCGACAGCGGCTCGTCGCCCTGGCGGTTGTCGGGCGTCTTCCAGATGTCGCGCAGGCTCTGCAGCACGGGCGCCACTTCCACCAGGTTCTGCACGCGCGCGGGCAGCGCCGCGAGGTTCTGCCGGGCGGGCTCCACGCGGGCCTCTACCGACTTCAGGTAGTTCATGTTCTGCAGCGTGCTGTAGCCCCAGGCCGCAAGCAGGCCGACGGTGACGAGCGTCATGGCCGTCACGCCGATCACGCGCAGCGTGTGGCGGCGGCGCTCCAGCTTCACGTCGGCGCCGGCCAGGCGCTGCTCGGGGAACACCACTTCGCGCAGCAGCGAGGTGAGGAAGTAACTGCGCCCGCTGGACTTCTGCGGCGCGAGCATGGCGCGCTCGATGCCGAAGCTGCGCGCCAGGCTGCCCATCACGCGGTCGATGGGGCTGCCTTCCTGCGTGCCGCTGGTGAAGTACACGCCGCGCACCCACGGCGGCTGAGCGAAGCGCGAGCCGGTGAACACCTGCTCCAGCAGGTCCGACAGCAGCGGGCCGATGGAGCCGAACTGCGCCGGAAAGCCGAAGATCGCCGCGCGGCGGTTGCCGTCGGTCTCGCGCTGCATGCGCGCGATGAGACCGTCGTTCACGCGGTTGTGCAGCAGCGCGAACTCGCGGTTGAAGGCAGCGGAAAGCCCCTTCTCCTCCACCTGCAGGTTCTCGTCGGCCGGCAGCGTGAAGCCGAAGACCTGCGCGCGCTGTTCCTTGCCGAGGTCGTCGAAGTAGTCGGTGAAGCCGTAGAGCAGGTCGCTCTTGGTGACGAGCACATACACCGGCAGCCGCGTGGTGAGCTTGCCGTCGAGCTCCAGCAGGCGCGCGCGGATCGATGCCGCGAGCTGGGTGCGCGCCTCAGGCCCCTGGCTCAGCAGGTCGGCCACGCTGACGGTGAGGAACACGCCGTTGAGCGGCCTGCGCGGGCGCACCTTCTTCAGCAGCCCCAGGAAGCCTTCCCACGCGCTCTTGTCTTCCGACTGGTGGCTGTCCTGCGTGGTGTAGCGCCCGGCGGTGTCGATGAGCACCGCCTCGTCGGTGAACCACCAGTCGCAGTTGCGCGTGCCGCCCACGCCGCGGATGGCGCCGGGGCCGAACTTCTCGGCCAGCGGGAAGCTCAGGCCCGAGTTGACCAGCGCGGTGGTCTTGCCCGCGCCCGGCGCGCCGATGAACACGTACCAGGGCAGGTCGTAGAGATAGCTGCCGCCCGAGATGGAAAGCCAGTCGCGCCAGCCCGGCTTCTTGCCGGCGGCGTGCATGCGCATCTGCTTGAGCGTGGCGACGGCTTCGCTGAAGCGGGTGTCGAGGATCTTCTGTTCGCCGTTGACCGGCGCATCGGCCTTGGCGGCGGGCGCCTTCATCAAGCCGTCGGTCAGGTGCTGGCTCGCACGGCGGGCGCGCCAGCGGCGGTACAGCGCGCGCAGCACCACGACGAGCACGATGACGCCGATGACGATGGCGCGCGTGGTCTCGCTTTCGAGCGGCGCGAGCGAGCCGATCTTCACCAGCGGGCCGATCCACCAGATCAGCAGCGCGACGACGATCAGCGCCAGCAGCGTGAGCAGCAGCGGGCTGAAAAGGAAGCCGAAGATTTTCTTGATCATTTCGTCGCTCCCGTGGCTGGAGCAGCGGCCGGCGCGGCTGCGGGAGCGGTGGCGACGACGCCTTCGGGCCCGGTCAGCAGCACCACTTCCACGCGGCGGTTGCGCGCGCGGTTGGCCGGCGTGTCGTTGGGCGCCACCGGCTCGGCGTCGGCCTTGCCGTCGGCGCGCATGCGCGCGGGGTCGACCAGCGTGGAGAGCGCGCCCTTCACCGCGTCGGCGCGCGCGGCCGACAGGTGCCAGTTCGACGGATAGCGCAGCGAGCGGATCGGCTGGTTGTCGGAATGGCCGGTGATCAGCACCTCGCCCTTCACCTCGGCCAGCGCCTGGCCGATGCGGCGCAGCACCGGCAGCGACTGCGGCATCGGCTCGGCGCTGCCGGAGCCGAAGAAGGAGTCGCCGCGCAGGCGCACCACGCTGCGGTCGGCCTCGTCGGTCACGGTGACGAGACCCTGCTTCACCTCGGGCTCCAGGAAGCGCGCGAGGCGCGGCGTCTTCGCAGGCAGCGCGGGCGGCGCGATCTGGATGTTGGGCGCGCGCAGGCTGGACACCGCGGCGTACGTGGTGTCGGAGCGGTAATTGAGCGTGAGCCGCAGCCCGAACCACGCGAGCGCCAGCAGCAGCGCGAAGCCGGCCGCGAACACCCACAGCGGCAGCGACTCGCGCAGCCGCACCGTGCCCGCGCCCTGCCCGCGCCAGTGCGGCGAGAGCTCGGCTTCCACCGGCGGACGGTCTTTCGCGATGAGGTCGGCCAGGCGCTGGCGCACAGAGTCGAGCTGCGCGCGGCCGTTGTCGATCACGCGGTAGCGGCCCTCGAAGCCGAGCGCGAGCACGCTGTAGATCAGCTCCAGCAGCTGGCGGTGCGTGGGCACGTCCTGCGCGAGCTTGGCGAGAAGCTGGAAGACCTTTTCGCCGCCCCATGTCTCGTTGTGGAACTGCACCAGCAGGCTCTGCTTGTTCCATCCGGCCTGCACGCCCCAGGGCGTGTTGGCCACGGCCTCGTCGAGCGCGGTGCACAGCACGTAGCGCGCGGCGAGCACGGATTCATTGCCCACGCCCGCGCGCCTCGCGCTGGCATCGAACTGGTTCACCGCATCGGCGGTCGATGCGCGCAGCGCCGGCACGTTGGGCGGCTGCGCGAGGTTGCGCAGCTTTCCGATCAGCACCAGCAGCTTGCCGGCGGCCGACACCAGCGGGTTGAGCAAGCCGAGTTCGCCGACATCGGCGACCGGCGTCGGATCGGCCCCGCCGAAGAAAGACGCCGCAGCGGGCGCGGCAGGTGTGCCGGCCGGCGTGCGCGGCTTGGGCTTGATGACCGTGCGCTCCGACTCGAAGGCGGCAAAAGGATCGGGAGGTGTGCTCATGATGGCTCCACGCTGACGGTGCCACTGGGGGTCATGCTCGTATCGCCCAGAACTGGAGATCGAGGCCGGGGAAGTCCCCCGCGATGTGCATCGCGATGCCGCCCGACTGCTCGAGCTGCCGCCACAGGTCGCTGTTGCGCGTCTCCAGCTCGAAGTAGCTGGCGCCCGTGTGGAAGGGAATCTGCCTCGGCGCCACCGGCATCGGCGTGAGCGTGACGCCCGGCAGCGCGAGATTCACGAGATCGCGGATGCGCTCGACCGGGCCGATCTTGACCTGCGTGGGAAAGCGCGCGCGCAGCGCCTCGCTGGGCATGCTGGCGCTCACCGCGAGCACGAAGGTGGCCTTGCGCTGCAGTTCCACGTCGGTGACCACCGCCACGCGCACGCCGTGCTTGCGGTCGTGCAGGTCGATGCGGATGGCCGACTGCTCGAACACCATCGACAGGCTGCGGCGCAGATCGTCCATGAGCGGGCGGAAGCTCATGGCGAGGTCGTCGTGGATGTAGGGGCCGAAGCGCGACACGCGGCGCGAGTCGCGAAAGCTCGCGAGGTCGCCCGCCAGCCCCAGCGCATGCTCGAAGAAGTGCTGCGGGTGCAGCATCGCGCTCTTCGCGAGGTGCGCGAAGATGGCCTCGTTGCGGTTGACGGCCTGCAGCAGCATGAAGTCGGCGATCTCGGCCACGCCGCCGGTGCCGCCCTGCGTGAGCCGGCCGGCCAGCGCCTCGCCGCGCTGACGCAGCAGGCCCAGCAGTTCGTCGAGCCAGGCGCGGATGACGGCATGGCCGGCCACGTCGAGCAGCGGCGGCAGCATGGCGCGGTCGAGCTGCACCTGGTTGTCGACGCGGCGCTCCACCACGCGGGCCACGCCGATGGTGGTCCAGGCGTCGGTGGCCTCGCTCGCACGCATCAGGCGCGTGTGGAGCTGGCCCAGCTGCAGCATCGCGGTGCGCTCGCCGGCGGTGTTGGAGTCGGGCACTTCCGACTCGAGCACGCGGTGGCGCACCAGCTCTTCATATTCTTCCGCGTCGGCCTCGCGCGCCCCCGCGCGGCGCAGCGGCAGCGCGAGCACCACGGCCTCGTCGCGCATGGCGGCGGGAATGTCGATGGGCTCGGGCAGCGGGTCGACCGCCGGCATGTCGAAGACGGTGCCGTCGCCGAACACGCCGACCGCGCGCACCAGCGCCAGCTTGCCCAGCGTGAGCGCGGCGGGGTCGATCTCCAGTTCGGCGAAGCCCCATGCGTAGGGCGTCGTGGAACGCAGCAGCACGTGCCGCGCGTGATCGGCATGACGCTCGCTCTGCTGCAGGTGCTGAGGCTGCAACAGCATCCCCTCGCTCCAGACCACTTTTGTTCGCCAACTCATCCGCACTCCGTCAACGGCAAGGGTTGCCTGAAAGAAACACGAAGTTTCCGGCTCGGGGGGCTGGTGGCAAATCCGCCTTAAGGCCTAGCTAATGGCCTAGGCGGGGGTTCTGGAGCTACGGCGAAGGGAGTAGAGATTCGCCCGGCGCGCGGGGCCTGTCCGCTCAGCGCGCGGCGGAACGCAGCGTCTCGACCTGCTCGGCGTAGGTCTTCTCGATGCGCTGCAGCCGCTGCTCGCGCGCGGCCTCGTTGACCCACGACGCGGCCATGGCGTGCTGCCTGCCGAGCTGGCGCTCCAGCAGCGCCTGCGGCAGCAGCGCGCTGTCGTCGGCCGCGACATAGCCGTAGGCCGCGCGCAGGCTCTTGAGCACTTCGCGCTCGGCGTCGCCGCGCGCGCCCTTGGCCTTGCCGTAGCCGGTCAGGAAGTTCTGCAGCCGCGCCTGGAACTCTGGCGGGAAGTCGCGCCGCACCACCATCTGCGCGCCGGGTGGCGGCTGCGACTCCCACACCACCTGCAGCCGCTCGGCCTCGATGGGGAACTGCTGGCGGAAGCGCTCGAAGTCGGTAGTGTTGTTGGTGGCCACGTCGGCATCGCCATTCGCCACGGCCAGCGCGGTGGCCTGGTGGGTACCGACGAACTCGCTGCGAAAGCGCGTCTCCATCTCGATGTTGTTCGGCAGGAAGAGCTGGCTCTGCGGCACGATGAAACCGGTGACGGAGCGGCTGTCGCCGCGCGCGAGCCGCCACTTCTCGGGCTGCGCGAGCAGGCCCTCGAGCGTATTGAGCGGACCGGCCTTGCGCACCAGCAGTACCGCGCGGTGTTCGGGCAGCCCCGGGTGCCGCGCGATCTGCGCCACCACCTTCATGCGCCGCTGCATCACGGCGTCGAGCGCCATCTTGCCGGAGAGAAAAGCCATGTCGATCTCGTCGCGGCCGATGGCGCGGTCGAGTTCTTCATAGGTCGGCACCGAATACATGCTGACCGGCATGCCGAGCGAACGGCCCATGTCGTTCATGAGCGGAGTCCACAGCGCACGCGACTCGACGGTGCCGCCCAGCGGCAGCACGCCGAAGCGGATCATCCGGATGGCCGGCGAAGAGGCGCCCTTCTCGGCAGGCGAAACGGCGGCCGCGGGCGCCTGCTGGGCCACGGCAGGCAGGGCGATGAAGAAGGCCAGCAGCATGGCGGCAGCTCGCCTGAACCCGGCTCCCACGCTCATGGCGACACGTCCTTCAGCACGCTGACCTGGTCGGCGTAGCTGCTCTCGATGCGCTGCAGGCGGGCTTCGCGCGCGGCGTCGTTGACCCATTGCGCGGTCATGGCGTTCTGCTTCGCGAGCTGGTAGGCCAGCCTGGCGGCCGGCTGCAGCGAGCTGTTGTCGGCGGCCACGAAGCCGGCCAGGTCGTGCAGCGACTTCAGCACCACGCGCTCGGCGTCCCCGCGCGGGCCCTTGGCACGGCCGTAGGCGACCAGGAAGGCCTGCACGCGCTTGCGCAGCTCGGGCGTGTATTCGCGCCGCACCACGATCTGCGCGTGCGGGATCAGCTCGGACTCCCACAGCACCTGCAGCCGCTCGGTCTCGGCCGGAAAGCGCGTCTTGAAGCGCTCGAAGTCGGCCGTGTTGTTGGTGGCCACGTCGGCCTCGTTGTTGGCCACGGCCAGCGCGTTGGCCTGGTGGGTGCCCACGATCTCGCTGCGAAAGCGCGTCTCCATCGCGATGTGGTTCGGCAGGAAGAGCTGCAGCTGCGGCACGATGAAGCCCGACACCGACTGCTTCTCGCCGCGCGCGAGCCGCCAGCGATCGGGCTGGTCGAGCAGGTTCTTGAGCGAATTGAAGGGCGGCGCCTTGCGCGACAGCAGCAGCGCCCGGTAGCCGGGCAGGCCGTCGTGGCGCACCACCTGCGCCACCACCTTCATGCGGCGCTGGGTGACGGCGTCGAGCGCCATCTTTCCCGAGAGGAAGGCCATGTCGACCTCGTCGCGCTGGATGGCCTGCTCCAGCGCCTCGTACGAGTTGACCGACAGCACGCTCACCGGCCGGTTGATGGCGCGGCTGAGCTCGGCCAGCAGGGGGTCCCAGTCGCTGCGCGACTCGAAGGCGCCCCCCAGCGGCAGGATGCCGAAGCGCACCGGGCCGTCCAGCGGATGGCCCTGCGCCGGCGCCGCCAGGGGCAGCACCGCCAGCAGCGCCAAGGCGGCCGCGCGGAGCCAGGCGGCTGGAAACTCGGCGAATCGGCGCATGGAAGCCAGCATTTCTGGAGCGAAAGACATAGGGCCGGCGCGCATCGGCGGGTCTAACATGGCAGCGCGGACGTCATTAAATATCAATTACAAGCATTTTTTGTGATGTTTTACCTAGCTTTCCCGCTCCGGACGGCCCCAATAAGCTCGGCCCCCATGCGTCCGATGCGCCCATGAACTGGAATTTCCGCGTCATCCGAGGCCTGGCCCGCCTGACCTTCGCCCAGCAGCTGATCCTGCTGGCGATGGTGCCGGCGGCCCTGGCCACGCTGGCGGCGATCGCCGTGCTGACGCGCCAGCACCTGGGCAACCTCACCGAGCTGATGCGGGCCAATGCGCAGACCGTGGCACTGCAGGTGGCCACCGTGGCGCAGGCGCCGCTGGCGCGCATGGACCGCCGCGCGCTGGCGCGCACCGCCCAGTCGGGCACCTACCAGCCCAACGTGCAGCAGGTGCAGATCTGGACGGAGGACGGCGAGATCGTCGCCAACTCCGAGACCATCGACCGCGCCCGCGCCGAGGGCCTGCAGGTGGTGGTGCCCATCGTGAGCGACGACGGCCGCCACAACGGCAAGGTGATGGTCGAGATGAGCCTGGCGGCCGTGCAGAGCGCGCGGCGCTCGGTGTGGTTCAACGTGGGGCTGGTGCTGGCGATCAGCCTCTTCGGGGTGGGCCTGGCGGGCTGGTGGGCGGCGCGGCGCATCAGCGAGCCCATCCGCGCGCTGGGCAAGGCGGTCGACCGGCTGGGCGCGGGCGAGGACGCGAGCGTGGCCATCGAGGGCACGGCGGAGGTGCGACACCTGCAGCAGGGCTTCAACGAGGCCGCGCGCGCCCTCGCCGAGAGCCACCGGCTGCTGCAGAGCCGCATCAACGAGGCCACGGCCGAGCTGGCGCGCAAGAACCAGCTGCTCGAGGTGGCCAGCCAGGCCAAGACCCGGCTGCTGGCAGCCGCCAGCCACGACCTGCGCCAGCCGCTGCATGCGCTCACGCTCTTCTCCGACGGGCTGGCCAACGGCGAGAGCGACCCGGTGAAGCTGCAGCGCATCGGCCACATCCGCGAGTGCGTGGATTCGCTGGACCGCCTCTTCTCCGAGCTGCTGAACCTGTCGCAGCTCGACGCGGGCGTGCTGCAGCCGCAGTGGATCGACTTTCCGCTCGACCGGCTGTTCGAGGAGATCAGCCGCAACTTCCGCCCGGTGGCCGAGCAGCAGGGCCTGCGGCTGGTGGTGCGCAAGACCGACGTGTGGGTGCGCTGCGACTACGTGATGCTCTCGCGCATCCTGAACAACCTGGTGTCGAACTCGCTGCGCCACACCATCGAGGGCGGCGTGCTCATCGGCGCCAGGCGGCGCGGCCGGGGCGTGCGCATCGACGTGGTCGACACCGGCGTGGGCATCGCCGCGCACCACCAGGCGCGGGTGTTCGAGGAGTTCTACCAGGTCGAGCCCGCGAGCCGGCAGGCATCGCGCGGCACGCGCGGCATGGGGCTGGGCCTGGCCACGGTGCAGCGGCTGGCCGAGCTGCTCAACACGCGCGTGGAGCTGAGCTCGAAGCTGCACAAGGGCACCTGCGTGCGGGTGCTGGTGCGCTCGGCGCCGGCCGCGCTGCCGGCGCCCGCGGCGTCGCCCGCCGTCGCCGCCATCGAGGAGGAGGAAAGCCTGGCCGGCGTGCGCATCATGGTGATCGACGACGAGCGCACCATCCTCGAGGGCCTGACGGTGGTGCTCTCCAACTGGGGCGCCGAGGTGCTGCCCGCGCAGACCCGCGCCGAGGCGCTGACCATGGCCGACGGCTGGGCGCAGCCGCCCGACGTGGTCATCAGCGACCTGCTGCTGCAGGGCGGCGACAACGGCCTGGACGTGATCGCCGCGCTGGAGCGCCACCCGCGCGGCATCGGCGCCGGCACCGCGCGCCTGCTGGTGACCGGAGAGACCAAGCCCGACCGCCTGCGCGAGGTGGCGAGCGCCGGCATCACGGTGCTCTACAAGCCGGTGTCGCCGCGCGTGCTGCGCCAGGCGATACAGGCGCAGCGTGCGGCGGCGGCGCAGGCGGTGGGGGCATAGGGCCTGCGGTAAGCGCCTGGGTACTCCATCGGGCATAGGCCGTGCGGCCATCGCCGCGTGGAATTCGTCACGCGGGCAGGCCACCGTCGACGCTGACATAAGCCCTCCGCCTTATCGCGCGAAGAGGGGGTCGTCCTTACATTGGATCATCGCTCCTCGCTGCGGAAGCAGTCCATGTTTGTTGCCGTGATCTCCGTTCTCCCGCCCTCCTCGAGAAGGCTGTGGCGCGCCGCCCGCAGCGCGCTGGTGGCGGCGCTCGCGTGGGCCGCGGCTGGCGGCAGCGTCGCGGCCGCCAGCCTCACGGTACTGATGGGCGACGACATGGCTGCGTCTTCGGAGTTCGTGCAGCAGCTGCGCGCGGACCAGGAGCCGGGCGGCAGGTTCGAGCTGGTGCGCGTCTCGCCCGGCGCGCCCGGCGCGGCGCAACCCGAGGCGGCCGCGGCTCCCGACACCGAACGCGCCGCCAACGCGGGTGTGCGCACGCGCGGCCTGCGCCCCAGCGCCGCCGACACGCCGCTCACCATGGCCGTGGGGCCCGCCGCCGCGCGCGCCGCGGTCGAGCGCCCGGGCCAGGAGCCGCTGGTGCTGGCGATGCTCAGCCGCCTCGAATACGAAACCCTGAAGGCCTCCAGCCCGGCGCTGCGGCGCGGCGACCGCCGCGTGGGCGTGCTGCTGCGCGACCCGGCCATGGCCGACCAGCTCGCGCTGGTCAACGCGGTGCTGCCGCAGAAGCACCGCGTTGGCGTGGTCGCCACGCCCGAATCGGAGCCGCTGGTGCGCGAGCTTCAGCGCGCAGCGCAAGGCGCGAACCCGGCCTGGGACCTGCGCGTGGAATACGCGCCCGACGCGCGGTCGATCGCCTCCGCACTGCGCCTGGTGGTGCCCGAGAGCGACGCGCTGATGGTGCTGCCCGACCTGATCGGCGACAACCAGGCGGCCACGCTCTCGGTGCTGCGCGCCGCCGCGACCGCCGGCCTGCCGGTGTTCGGCGCCAGCGAGGGGCTGGTGCGCTCGGGCGGCCTGGCGGCGGCGGTCTCCACGCCCTCGCAGCTCGCCCAGCAGGCGCGGCAGCTCGGCCAGAAGGTCGCGAGCGCCGGCACGGGCAGCGGCAACAACAACGCACCGCTGGTGGAAGCTGCGACGCCCGCCACCGTGCGCGTCAACGCGACCGTGGCACGCGGACTCGGCCTGCGCCTGCCGGAGGAACGGGAACTGACCGACCGGCTCGCGGCCCCGCGATGAGCAGCGTTCCGCCCTCCCACGACCCGGCTGGGCCTTCGGGGACGGAGGGCGCGGGCACGCCATCGCAGTCCCCGTCATCGCCATCCCCGCCGCCCGCATCCTTCCAGTCGCCCCACACGCTGGTCGTGCGCGGCAACCTGCAGCGCGACCTGTTCCGCCTTGGCGTGGTGCCGTGCGCGGCGGTGGCGCTGGCGCTCACCGGCTGGTTCACGCACAACCGGCTGCAGACCCTCGAAGCCGCCTTCGACGCCGAGGGCCAGGCCGTGGCGCGGCAGGTCGCGGCCATGTCCGACCTTAGCCTCTACGCGGGCGACGTGCCGGCGCTGCAGAACGTGGCCAATGCCGCGCTGCGCGGCGGTCAGGTCACTCGTGTGGAAATCAGCAACAGCGCGGGCATCTACGTGACGGCCGGGCCGAAGACTGCGTCGCTCGCGCAGTTGCGCATGTTCACCTCGCCGGTCACGCTGCGCGAGGCCTCGCGCGCCAGCGCCTTCGCGCCGGCCGGCTCCACCGCGGCGGGCGACACGCCCATCGGCCTGGTGCAGACCTTCCGCGACACCACCGCCTACACGCGCGAGCGCAGCCGCTCGCTCATCGCCGGCATCGGCATCGCGCTGGTGGCGCTGATGGCGGCATGGGCCTCGGTACGCCACATGGCGCGCACGGTGGCGCGGCCGCTGCGGCGCGTGTCGCGCACGGTCGCGGCGCTGGAGGCCGGGCATTTCGAGGTGCGCTGCGACGTGGTGGAAGGCGGCACGCGCGGCACGCACGAGCTCGCGGTGCTCGCGCACGACATCGACCGCCTGGCCGAGCGCCTGCAGCGCAACCGCCAGATCAGCGAAGAGCGCGTGCGCGAGGCCACCGCCGTCGCGCTGCAGCGCATGGCCGAGGCGGAGCAGGCAGCTCTTTCGCGCGCGCGCTTCCTCGCGGCCGCGAGCCACGACCTGCGCCAGCCGCTGCATGCCATGGGCCTGTTCATCGACGGCCTGCTGCCCGGCGCCTCGCCCGCGCAGCGCCCGGCGGTGCTGCGGCTGCAGGAGAGCACCGAGTTCATGGGCGTGCTGCTCGACGACCTGCTCGAAATCTCGCGGCTCGACGCGCAGGTGCTCACGCCGGCGATCGCGAAGGTGCCGCTCGCGGAACTCTTCGACCAGCTCGACGCGCAACACGCCGCGGCCGCCGTCGAGGCCCGCGTGCGGCTGCGCTGGAGCGACCGGGGCCTGGCGGTGCGCACCGACGCGGCGATGCTGCGGCGCATCGTCGGCAATCTCGTCACCAACGCGCTGCGCCACGCGCCCGAGGGCGGCACGGTGCTGGTGGCGGCGCGGCGCAGCGCGGGCGGCGTGCGCATCGAGGTGCGCGACAACGGCGTGGGCATCGCGCCCATCCACCAGGGCCGCATCTTCGAGGAGTTCTACCAGGTGGCCAACACCGAGCGCGACCGGCGCCGCGGCTTCGGGCTGGGGCTGGCGATCTGCGCGCGCATCGCCGCGCTGCTGGGCACGCGCATCACGGTGCGCTCGGCGCTGCAGGCGGGCAGCACATTCGCCTTCACGCTGCCGGCCGCGCGGCTGGCCGACGTGGCGCCACCGCAGCCGGCGCCGATGGCGCCCGCGCCGCTGGTGGGCCTGCGCTGCCTTGTGGTGGACGACGACCCCGCCATCCTCGACGGCAGCCGCGCGCTGCTGGAGCAATGGGGCTGCCAGGTGGAGTGCGTGAGCACCGGCGCCGAGGCCATCGCGCGGCTGGGCACCGGCGACATCCACTACGACGCGGTGCTGTGCGACCTGCAGCTCGCGGGCGACGGCGACGGCGTGGACGTGATCGACGCCGCCAGGCGGCTGCAGCCCGAGGCGCTGGCGGTGCTGGTCTCGGGCGCCACCGGGCCCGAGGTGCTGCAGCGGCTGCGCCACGGCGGCGTGATGCTGCTGACCAAGCCGGTCGCGCCGGCCAAGCTGCGCGCGCTGCTCACCACGCGGCGACAGGTGCCGGCGCACTGAGCGCAGGCGCCGGTCAGTCGATACTGGCCCGCGAGAACTGCTGCCGGTACGCCGTCGGCGACACCTTGAAGGCCGAGAGGAAATGCTTGCGCAGCGACACCGCCGAGCCGAAGCCGGCGCCGGTGGCCACGCGCTCCACCGGATGGTCGGTGGTTTCGAGCAGGCGCTGCGCGAGCGCCAGGCGCTGGTTCTGCATCCACTGGCCGACGGTGGTGCCGGTGGATTCGCGGAAGCGCCGCGTGAAGTTGCGCCGGCTCATGAGCGCGCGCCGCGCGAGGTCGTCGAGCTCGTGCGGCCTGTCGAGGTGCCGGCCCAGCCATTCGAGCAGCGGCGCGAGCCGGTCGCGCTCGGCGGTGGCGGGCACCGGCTGCTCGATGTACTGCGCCTGCCCGCCCTGCCGGTGCGGCGCCACCACCATGCGCCGCGCGGCGCGGTTGGCCGTCTCGGCGCCGTAGCGCACGCGCAGCAGGTGCAGGCAGCAGTCGATGCCGGCCGCGGTGCCGGCGGAGGTGAGCACGTTGCCGTCTTCCACGTAGAGCACCTCGGGCTGCAGCTTCACCTTCGGGTACTGCCTGGCGAAGGCGGGCGCCAGCTTCCAGTGCGTGGTGGCCGGGCGGCCGTCGAGCAGGCCGGCCTCGGCCAGCACGAAGGCGCCCAGGCACAGGCCCACTACGGTGGCGCCGCGCCGGTGCGCGGCCTGCAGCGCGCGAACGAGCTCGGGCGGCGCCGCGCTGCAGTCGTCGCGCCATGAGGGCACCACCACGATGCGCGCGCGGCGTATCGCCTCCAGCCCGTGCGGCACCACCAGCGAGAAGCCCGCGTTGGTGCGCAGCTCGCCGGGCTCGGGCGCGCACACCTGCACGCGGAAGCGCGGCGCGCCGGCCTCGGTGCGGTCCTCGCCGAAGACCATGCAGGGCACGGACAGGTGGAAGGGGCTGATGCCGTCGAAGGCGACGACCGCGACGGTTTCGGTGGCAGCGGTGCTCATGGCCCGATCTTATCGATGAATGGCTTTCGGGCCACTTTCGGGGAATGGGGCCCACGGGAAGAATCCAGTCATCCGAACCACACAAGAGAAGGAGCCCATCATGAGCAGCAACACAACCAGGCCGCGCCGCGCCCTCGTCGTGATCGACGTGCAGAACGAATACTTCGAAGGCGGCGGCCTGCCGATCGAGTACCCGCCCATCCTGGACACGCTGCCGAACGTGACGAAGGCCATGGACGCCGCGCGCGCCGCCGGCACGCCGGTGGTAGTGGTGCGCCACCATGCGCCCAAGGGCGCGCCGGTGTTCCAGGCCGACGCGCACAACGGCCAGCTGCACCCCGAGATCGCGAAGCGGCCGCACGACCACCTGGTCACCAAGAGCTTTCCGAGCGTGTTCACCGGCACCGACTTCGCCGACTGGCTCGCGCGCAACGAGATCGACACGCTGAGCGTGGCCGGCTACATGACGCAGAACTGCGACGCCTCCACCGTGTACGAAGCCATGCACCGGGGCCTGGCCGTGGAGTTCCTGTCCGACGCCAGCGGCGCGCTGCCCTACGAGAACGCGGCGGGCAAGGTGACGGCCGAGGAGATCCACCGCGTCTTCAGCGTGGTGTTCCACAGCAACTTCGCGGCCGTGACTTCCACCGATGCATGGATCACGGCGATGCGCGAAGGCCAGGTCATCCCGAAGGACAACGTCGTGATGTCCAACCGCCGCGCACGAGGCGTCGCCTGAGGCCGGCGCGCTGCCTCAGAAATCGGCGCAGCCGTTGCGCTTCTCGGTATCGACGCAGCTCGACAGGTTGGGCCGCGAGCGTACGCGCGACCATTCGCGCGCCAGCACGTCGCCGCCCTGCGTCGCGCGGTCGCCGTCGAGCGGGCCGGTGGCGAAGCAGATCGGCGGCGGGCCGATGTTGCGGTCGTACACCCAGGTCGCGGGCAGGTCGCGCAGCGCGTCGGGGCGCGGCAGGTCGGGCATCTGGTTGACGAGCAGGTTGCCCGGCACCACGTTGACCCTGTAGCCCTCGGCCGAGGTGAAGGCGCCGTTGATCGGATACACGCCCGGCGGGCTCGCCTGCAGCGCGGGCGAGAACATGAAGCCCGAGAAGCCTGCGCCCGTGTCGCCCAGGATCAACCCCGTGACGAGGTAGCTGAAGAGCGGGTTCGGATAGCCGAAGGGCCTGCTCGCATTGCCGATGAGCACCGTGGCCACCGGCTGCTGCGCGTAGATGAAGTGGTTGGCGCCCGCCGGGATGCTCACCGCGCACAGGCCCGAGTAGGAGCAGTGGTACAGGTTGGGGTACAGCCCCGAGCCCGCGAGGCCTCCGCGCGTTTCTCCCACCCAGGTGTCGGCCCACACGCGCCACGGCGCGCCGGCGATGGTGTAGCCGCCGGTGTTCTGGAAGCGCGATCCCGCCACCAGGTCGACCCCGCCGGTGCTGCTCACGTTGGTGCCCAGCAGCAGGTCGCCGCTGAGCGTGCGCACCGCCACGGTATCGGCCGCCATCGAGCTGGCCGACACGATCTGCGGCAGGTTGCCCGCCGCGTCGTAGCCGGTGACGCTCACCGAGCCGAGCTTGACGGTGTCGACGTCCACGTAGCGGAAGGCGCCGGCCGCGCTGCCGCCGAGCGTGTCGGCGCTGACGTTGTTCGCGGCCTGGTCCAGCAGCACGCTGCCGCCGGTGGAACGTGCCAGCAGCGTGCTGGCGGTGATCGGTGCCGACGCGGTCTGCGTGATGTTGCCGCCCGAGATCAACCCCACGGTCGCGGCCGTGAGCGCGCCGCCGAGCTGGATGCCGCCTCCACCGCCGGTGTTCTGCAGCGTCAGCGCGCCGGGCACGGTGAGCGGGCCCACCACGTTGATGCTGCCCGCATGCGCGTTGCTGCCGGCCACGATGGCGGGCGCGTCCAGCCGCGTGAACTCGTCGGCCGACACCGCGAAGCCGTTGGCCGCGGTGCCACCCAGCGTGATGGGGTTGGCTGTACGGTCGACCGCGTTGCCTGCGGCGTCGACACCGCCGGGGCGCAGGTTCAGCACGCTGCCGGCGCGGACCGTGCCGGTCAGGACCACTGCGTCGGAGGTGCCGTCGTTGCTGGCGCGAAGCACGACGTTGTTGTTGCCGTTCACGCTCGCTCCGGCGCCGATGGTCACGCCGGCACCATCGGTCTGGGATTCACCTGCAATATCGATGTTGCCCGCACCGAGCGTGGTGACGAGTGCCGTGCCCGCCACCAACACGCCGCTCGAAGGCGCATCCAGCGGCCCCGGTGTCGCCAGGCCGCGAATCGCGATGTTGCCGTCGACACTCCGGATGACCGTCGCGCCGGTGATGTCCACGCTCTGCACGGCAAGCGGTGACATGCTGTAGTTGTAGCTGGCGCCGATGCCAGTGATGGAGATGTCGCCGCTGGTGGTGAGAATCTGGCTGGCGGCCGTGCCGTTCTGTATGCGCACGCCGTCGCCGTGCTGGCCCGTGCCCGTGATGGACACATCGCCACTGCTGCTCCTGATGCTGACACCCGTGAGGTCGACCGTGGGCACCGTGTTGAAGATGGTTGGCGGCAGGCTGCGCGTGCCGCTGAGCTGTACGAAGCCGCTCGGTCCGCCGTCGCCCGCCGCGGTGGTGCGCGTGTCGATGGTGGTTCCGTTGAGTGAAATCGCCGATCCGGCGCTCGGGCCGGCATCTGCGTTCATCGTCACATTGCCGCCGTTGGTGGCGATGCTGCCATTGAAGCTGATCGCTCCGCCCTGACCGCCTGCGCCGGCGTTGAAGACGACGTCGAGCGCCCCGCCCGCCGACTGGATGGAGTTGCTGTTGCCAGACCCGCTGATGTTGTGCGCCGCATCGAGCTGGAAGGTCACCGGCGATCCACCCGTCGTGCGCTGGATCGCCGCCAGCGTGTCGAAGTTGATGTTGCCGTCGCTAGCCAGTCCGCCCGTACCGGTGGTGATCGTCACGCTGGTGCCCTTGTCGAGGGCCGCGTTGATGTCGCCGTCCTGCACCGTGGAATTCGCGAGCGGCACGAAAGGATCGCCGGTCAGGCTGCCGCTGGCGGTTCCGTGGGTGATGGTGACGTTGTAGGGGTCGATGGTCCACTTGCCCGCGGTACCCGCCGTACCCACCGGCGCCGACGCATCCACGCGCAGCCCCGTCAGGTCGAAGTGCGGTGCCGAGGTCTCGATGCTGCCGCCGTTGCCTCCGCTCGCGCCGCCGCGCGCCGAGATGCTGCCGTAGCCGCGCAGCGTGTCGCCGGCGATCACGTTGATCGTGCCGCCATTGCCGGAGGCCGATTTCGCGTCGGCGCGCAGGCTGGCCTGGTCGCTGATGGCGATGCTGTTGGTGGCTCGCACGTCGATGGTGCCGGACTGGCCCGCGCCGCCGGCGTCGATGGTGGTCACGTCGTCGAACGCATCGATCACGAGCACGTTGCGTCCAGCGAGACTGACGGTGCCGCCCGCGCCGGTGCTGCTCGACACGTCGAGCACCGGCACGAAGACGGTGCCCGACGGCACGTCGCGAACGTTCACGCGCCCCACCAGCACGTCGCCGCCGCGACCGTCGATGGCGATGCGCCCGCCCTCGGCGCGCACGGTGCCGCCGGCCTCCATCGCGAGCGCCACCGCCGATGCGTCTGCGCCGAGGGTCGCGACTGCGCCATCCACCGTGAAGCTCTTGCCCCCAGCCGTGCCGGAGATCGTTATGTCGCGCCCCGCGCCGGCCGTGATGCTGCCGCCGAAGATGGTCACGCCGTTGCCCGCGGCGTAGGACACGCCGCCACCGCCGTTGGCGGCCGATGCCGAGGTCAGGAAGGCGCTGTTCGCGGTCAGGCCCTGCATGTCGCCGCCGGTGCCGTCGATGGCCACGCGCCCGCCGGAGTCGATGGTCGCGCTGCGCATCGAGATGCCGCCGATGTTGCTCGTCGTCACGTCGGGGAAGGAGCTGTCGACGAAGTCCACCGTGCCGCCGTACACGGCGACCGGATCGGTGGCGGTCCAGCTGCGCGAGCTGCCGGTGATGCTCACGTCGCCGGTGCCGGTGCGCAGCACCGTGCCGTTGCCTTCGGTGTTGTCGAGCAGCACGCCGCCCGCGCCGATACCGCCCACGCCGGTGATGGCGATGTTGCCGCCGCCGGTGGTCAGGCTGGTGCCCGAGACCTGCACGCCGTCCGAACTCACGTAGTAGTTCGGGTCGCCGGCCGAACTGCTGGTGCCCTGCCCGCGCAGCACGATCGAGCCGCTGCCGCCGCAGTTGCCGGAGGCCATCGCGCAGGTGTTCAGCGAGCTGTCGAACAGCGAGACGCCCGCGCGTCCGACATTCGGTCCGCCGTCCGTGGGCGCGATGCCGCCGACCGCGTAGCCGTTGGCCGCGTCGCCCTGGCCGTAGAAGCGGATGTTGCCGCCGTTGGTGGCGATGCTCGCGTTGTTGAGTTCGATCACGCCGCCGTCGGAGCCGCCGGTCGCGTTGGCGTTGAAGTCGACGTGCAGCGCACCGCTTTCCGAGCGGATCGACGAGCCGCTGAACATCTGGATGTCGCGCAGCGAATCGACCGTGAGCCGCGCGTCGCGCCCCTCGGTCTTGACGATGCCCGCGCCGTCCTGGAACACCACGTCGTTCGACTCGCCGTCGTTGGAGCCGGTGCGCAGCGTCACGTCGGTCGAGCGGCCCAGCGCGTTGCCGATGGCGACGGAACTCACGCGCGTGTCGGCGGTGTTCAGTCCGTAGTCCGCGGGTTCGTAGGCCGGCACGGTGTTGTCGACATTGAGCGTGCCCTTCGACTCGACCACCCACTTGCCGTTGGCGCCGCTCGCGCCGCCGGCCGCATCGATCTGCGCGAGCTCCGTCACCTCCACCTGCCGCGCGGTGGTGGTGATGGTGCCGCCCGCGCCGCTGCCGGCGCCGCGCGCCTGGATCTGGCCGGAAACGTGGACATAGCCGGCGCTCAGGTCCACCGTGCCGCCCTGCCCGTTCGCGCCGGTGGCGTTGCTGCGCAGCACCGAGTCGGCAGACATGCTCACCGCGGCGTTTCCCGTCACCTGGATGCTGCCGCCGTTGCTGCCGCTGGCGTCCGCCGCCAGGCCCGACAGCCGCACGTAGTCCGCGCTCGCGGTGATCGATCCGCCTGCCACGCCGGCCTCGGTGCCGCTCGCGTCGATGGTGCCGCCCAGCAGCATCTCGTTGCTGCGCGCGCCCGACTGGCCGCCGTCGAGCACGATCTCGCCGTTGCGGGAACTCAGCGAGCGGGCACGGATCACGCCGGTCTGGCTCACCACCAGCTGGCGCGCATCCACGTCGGCCGCGGCGGCCATCAGCACCACGCGGCCGCCGTCGGCCGCGACGTTGCCGGTGTTCATCAGTTGCGCGGTGGTGGTCTTGTCGGTGGCCTGCAGGTCGGCCAGCTTGAAGGTGGTCTGCCCGTCCAGCGGCACCTTGAAGGTGGTGAGGCCGTCGCCGTCGAAGTCCAGGTTCATGGTGAGCTTGCTGGCCGAAACCAGGCCCACCGAACCGCGCGCGACGTTGATCTCGCCGTCGTTGCGCACCGAACCGCCCACCAGCGCCACGGTGCCGCCCGGGCCCGCCGTGATCGACGCGCCCTGCTCCAGCCGCACCTGCGCCAGGCTGTTGGCCGGGCCGGCGAAGACCAGCTGCTCGCTCTTGTCGAAGGCCTTGTTCTCCGAACCGGCGGGCATGAAGTTGTCGTTGGCGATGTCCAGCGTGGAAGCCACCAGCCCACCCACGTTGACCGACGCGCCCTTGCCGAACACGATGCCGCTCGGGTTGATGAGGAATACGCTGCCGCCCGGCAGGTTCGGGTTGCCGATCAGCGAGGTCCGCAGCGTTCCGTCGATGCGCGAGGCCTGGATGCTCATGCCGTCGCCCACCACGCGGTTGAGCAGCACCGCGCGCGTGCTCGGCTGCGCGATGTTGACCGTGCCGCCCGCGCCGATGGAGAAGGTCTGCCAGCTGGCGATGCCGCGCAGCGACGGCTGGTTGATGTTCATCACGCTGCCGTTCTGCGTCATGGTGACGCCGCCGGCAATGGAGTTGAAGCCGGTAGGCAGCACCTGCGCCATGGCCGGCGCGGCGCCAGCGCAGATCAGCGACAGCGCGATGGGCCGCAGTTGCAGGCGCCGGAATTGCGCGCGCGAGGATGGGTTGCGTTGCTTCATTTCAGTGTTCCACCACGCTTTCGCGTGACCCGCAATGCTTGAAACCGGCCCGGACGATTCGCGGGACACCGCGCAACCGGCTCTGCCGGGCCGCCGGTGTCGCCCCCGGCGAGGGGGTTGGCGAAGCGACACGAAGTGCGCGAGGCCTGGGGGAGTGCCATTTCAGAACGCCTTGACGAGCTGCACGAAAAGGCGCGGGTTGCGCCCGCCACCGTCGGTCTGCGCCGGCGGCGTGCCGGCGCGCCAGGCCAGGGTGGCATTGATCGAGAAATTGCCCGGGCGCGACCAGCTCAGGCCCACCCCGTAGCCGCGCAGGCTGTGGCTGTTGACGCCGTCGTAGGGCGTCGGGTTGCGCACGATCTTTCCGTGCGCGGCGTCGTAGAACAGGAAGGGCGTGAGCTCCTCGTTGAGCGACCAGCGCCATTCGACGGTGCCGATCACGCCCTGGTCCACCAGCAGTTCGCCGGAAGGGTAGGCACGCACAGCGCGCGCGCCGCCGAGCGCGAGCTTCTCGGACGCGTCGAGGTTCTTGCTGGCCCACTGGCCTCCGACCGACAGGTACAGCGAATGGCGCGGCACGATCGACTGCAGGCGCGAGAACTGGAAGCTCAGCTTGGTGAAGCCGCCTTCGGTGCGGTGGCCGGTGATGCCGCGGTCGAAGTCGCGGCTCTCCGGGTCGCGAATGGAGAGGTTGCCGTGGTACAGGGTGCCGGAGCTGGCCCAGTAGCCGCCGCCGAGGAGCTCGTCGCGGCGTTCCCAGGTCCAGCCCAGGCTCAGGCCGTTGACGCGCTTCTTGGAGTTGAAGTCGGCCGCGCGCAACTCGTCGGTGAGGTCCTTCACGTCCACGCCCAGGCGCAGGAACAGGTTCTGCTGGCGCTGGCGGATCAGCGGATAGCTCAGCGAGAAGTCGAGCACGTTGGCACGCCCGCGCGCGTCGAGGTCGGCGAACTGCCCGCCCAGCTCGTAGCTCACGCGCGAAAGGCCCACCCCCGCGCGCAGCCCGCTGGTGCCGATGGGCGCCTCGTAGGCGATGCGGCCGAACTGCAGCGCGTTGCTGTTGGAAACCATCAGCCGCATGTCGAGGTTGTCGCCGATGCCGAAGGGGCTGAGCCAGCGCGCCGTGCCGCCCACGCGGTAGCGGCCCGACTCCCTGGTGCCGTGGTTGTCGCCCTCGGCCGTGAAGGCCCAGCGCGGCGCGGCGGCCACCTCGACCGAGAGGTCGGTGGTGCCGGGCTGCGTGCCCTCCTGCAGGCCCGAGGACACCTTGATGCCCGGCTGGTCCGACAGCAGCAGCATCGCGCGTTCATAGTCCGGCGCGCTCACCGCCGCGCCGGGCTGCAGGGGCGCAAGGAAGCCGCGCACGCGCGACTCGGCAATGGGCGCATCGGGAGCGACGGTCACGTCGACCTTGCCCAGGCGGCCCTCGATCACGCTGATCTCGACGATCCCGTCGCGCACGGTCTGCACCGGCACCACGGCCTGCGCGAGGAAGTAGCCGCGCTCCTTGTAGCGCGCGGTGATCGCCTTGGCGAGCTCCTCCAGGTCGGAGAGCGTGACGTCGCGGCCGATGTAGGGGCCGGTGATGGCCTGCAGTTCTTCGTTGCTCAGCGCCTTCACGCCGTTGAGGCGCAGGTCGTTGAGCTTGAAGGTCGCGCCGGCGGCGGCGCCCGTGTTGCGCGGCGGCGCGGGCAGGCTCTGCGGGGCGACGGCCCCCGTGGGTGCCTGCGCGATGGGGCGGTCACAGCTTCCGCAAGGGTCCTTGGTCGGCAGCAGCTGTGTGCCGTTGCCGTCGGCTTCGGCGGCATGGGTGCGCTGGGCCGCGACGAGCAGCGTCGCGCTGACCAGGGCCGTGACCGCGAAGGCGATCGGCGTGATCGGCGTGGGGCGTTGGCAGGATTTCATTTCAGCCTCCCACCGTCAAACGCCAGTTGCCGATCAGGTTGAACGGCGCCCAGAAGAAGGGATGGGACATCTTGGGATCCTTCAGCACCGCAAGCTGCCCGGCCTGCATGGCCTTCTGGATGTCGCGGCCCTTGGAGAGTTCGCCGTAGAGCGTGCTCATGAGCACGGCGGTGGCGTCGTCCGACACCGGCCACAGCGATGCGATCAGGCTGGAACTGCCGGCCGAGAGGAACGAGCGCGTGAAGCCCAGCACCTCGTCGCCCTGCGCGATGCGCCCGAGGCCCGACTCGCAGGCCGAGAGCGTGACCAGCGCGGTGCCGTCCATCGGCAGCCCGAGGATCTCGTGCGCCTCCAGGAAGTTCTGCTTGCCGCCTTCGTTGGCCAGCAGGATGCGCGAATACAGCGGATCGACCGCGTCGGCCTCGGCGTGCGCCGCCACGTGCATCAGCGGCGAGCGCGCGGCCACGTCGCGGAACTGGGTCTTGGTGGCGGCCGCGCCCATGTACACCGTGTTGCGCGGGAAGAGCCGCGCGAGCTGCTTCACCTCGGTCTCGGCGCCGGGCAGGTCGTACTTGTCCTCGATGCGAGGATTGCCGAAGGCGGTGAGCGATGCGTTCACGCGCGGCGTGCGCTGCGCCAGCTGCACCGCGATGCTCATCGACGGCGCCACGGCCACCGGATGCGTCTCGATGATGTAGCGCCCGTCCAGCCGCAGCGCCTGGAACGGCAGGTAGTGCAGCGGCCCGTGCGGCACCACCACCAGCCGCTGCCCCGGCGCGAGGCCCAGCGGACCGAGCAGCGCGGCGCCCAGCTTGTCGGCGTTGGTGATGGCGGCGCGGCGGCCGCGCACGATGGAATTGCGGAAGGTCTCGACCAGTTCGTTGAGCTCGTCGCGCTTCACCGCCACCGTCTTCTCCGCGATGCTGTCGGGGCTCACCACCCACACCACGAGGCGGTCGGGCAGCGAGTGGAACTGCACCACGCGCTCGTCGGCCGCCAGCGTGCGCTGCAGCGTGGCGAGGTCGACGGTGTTGGCGGCCTGCTCGTTGATCTTCGCGCGCCCGCGCACCGCGTCGAGCAGCGCGCGCGAGCGGCTGTGCTCGCTCACCTCGAAGGCCTGGCGCGCATCGCCCGCGTCGCTGTAGATGGACACGCCGCGCTCGAACACCGTCTGCAGGTCCGAGAACAGGCCCATCTTGAATTCCTCGCTGCGAAAGCGCGCGCGGACCTTGTCCACGTCGCCCAGCGCGCGGCCCACGGCCTCTGCGGCCGCCTGCTTCTGGCCCAGCGCGAGTTCGCTGCGCGCCACGCCGTCCCAGGCCCATAGGCGGTAATACTCGGTGTCGGCACCCACCTGCCGCGCGGTGAGCGCGCGGTAGGCATCGCGCGCCTCGGCCGGCTTGTTCTCGGCCAGCAGCAGCCGGGCGCGGGTGCGGTCGAGCTGCGCGGTGAGCGGTGCATCCTTGGGCGGCGCCATGGTGCCGAGCACCTCGCGCGCCCGGGCGGGGTCGCCCGATTCGATGAGCGCATTGACCAGCGATGCCTGCACCAGCGGCGCATAGCGCTGCGAACTGTTGGCCAGCGCCTCGTCATAGCTGAGCACAGCACCCGAATAGTCGCCGCGGCGCGAGCGCACGTCGCCGATCACCTTCTGCACCGGACCGACCACCAGCTTGGGATCGCGCGCCTGATGCTTGAGAGCCTCGCGTGCGAACTCCTCGGCCTTCTCGAGCTGGCCCGAGTAGCTGTAGACGATGGCCAGGTCGCGGTTGGCCATGGCCATCAGGTTCGGATCGTTGGTGGCGTTGGCCAGGTGCAGCGCCTTGCTCGCGGCGCGCACGCTCTGGCGGAACTCGCCCGCCTCGGCCAGCGCGACGGCCTGGCTGCAGTACTGATAGCCCGAGAGCTTGACCGAGTCCTGCCCATACAGCACCGCGCCTTCGCTGGTCAGCGCCAGCAGGGTGTCGGTGTCCGCAAGGCGGGCCTGCTCCGCCTTGCTGGCGGCGGCTTCGGCGCTCGTCGCCTGCTGCGCCGGTGCCGGAAGGCTCCAGCCCATCAGAAGAACGCCAGCCAGACCGAGCGCACCTGCGATGCCAGCACGATGACGTGCAGGGCGCTCCCTTCCCCATCTCGAAAACCACGCCATTGGACCCCCGCGTCTGGCCCTGTGGGCCCGCCGCGGCGGACCATCGACGTCGCGGGAGTGCGCGCCGTTCAGGCCTCGGGGAGAAAGTCTAGGAGCGGCCCCCAGGCGCGCCTATTCGCAATACGGTCTAGGGCTAAAGAACTAACAGGCAGCCGAAGGGCCTGCCCTGCGCATTCGGTCACGGCGCGCCGCAAAGGGTGCGGAGGGCATCGCGGCGATGACACATCGGCTTACATAATGCGCGCCTCAGAGCCCGCGCATGAACGCAGCGGGCCGCATCAGGGAGGTTCCATGTCACATCACAGCCGGGCCGGTCGGGCGCTTGCGCGCGCCCGCGCATACGCATGAAGCGGCGCAACGAGGCCGCGCCCCCGCCCACCGATGCACGCAAGCTTCGCCGCAGGTCGAGCCTGTGCATGGCGGGGTGCGGCCAGGCTGTCGAATGCGGACCGCTCGGCTGGTGGCCGTGCTGCTCGAAGTCCTGCCTGAAGATCTGGAAGAACCGGCCGCCGGCGATGCCTGCCGAGCGCATCGAATGGCCGCCGCGGCAGCAGGCCGCGGGCGGCGGCTAGCCGAGATCGCCGGTCAGGCGGGCACGGCGTCGATGTTCGCGCGGTCCCAGTGCCGGTGCTTCGCGATGGCGGCGGCGAAGCGCTGCGCGATGCCCGAGGCGGCCGTGCTGTCGCCCAGGTTGGTGACCGGCGTTTCGGCCACCACCACGCCGGCGGGCGCGTCATCGGGCGAGGTCTGCTCGTCGATGCCCAGCGTGGCCAGCAGCCGTGCGCCCTCGCCCACCGTGCAGATCGCCTTGCAGTGCTTGTAGGCCTCAAGCACGAAGTGCACCGCGTCGCCCATGCCCGCGAGCGCCGCGGCGCCCTCGGCACCGGCGGGCACCAGCACCGCGTCGAACATCACCGAGGGCGTGTTGACGAAGGTCGCGTCCACCTCGATCTGCCGCCTGGATGCGCTGGCGACGGTGCCCAGGCGCGGCCCCACCACCTTGCACTGCGCGCCGGCCTGCTCGAGCGCGTCGCGGATCGGCTTGAGCGAGGCCGAGTCGACGCCGTCGGCAACCAGGATCGCGATCTTGCGCGTGCGGATGGAGCCGTCGCCGGTGTCGGCCATGCTCAGCGCGGGCGACTCGTCGATGGGCAGCGACATGCGGTGGTCGCGGAAGCCCGCCCGCCCCGCGGCCGCCCTGGCATCGGGCTCGCCGATGCCCAGAGGCTCGGCGACGCGGCGCGCGAGTTTCTCGTCCACGTGCGCGAGGTTGTCGACCATGCGCTGGCGGATGGCGGGCACATCCAGCTTCGACAGCTCGAAGCGGAAGGCCGCGATGATGTGCTCCTTCTCGGCCGCGCTCTGGCTCTCGAAGAACAGGCGCGCCTGCGTGAAGTGGTCGTCGAAGGAGGCGCTGCGCCGCCGCACCTTGGGCGGGTCGATCTCCTCGGGGAAGGACTGGAAGCCGTGGCTGCCGCCGTCCACCCGGAACTCGGTGCCGCTGCCCAGAGTGTTCGGCTCGTAGGCCACCTGGCCGCGCGCGATGGTCTGGCGGTGCATGCCGTCGCGCTGGAAGTTGTGGAAGGGGCACACGCCCTTGTTGATGGGCAGCTCGTGGAAGTTGGCGCCGCCCAGGCGCGATATCTGCGTGTCGGTGTACGAGAACAGGCGCCCCTGCAGCAGCGGGTCGTTGGTGAAGTCGATGCCCGGCACGAGGTGGCCGGGATGGAAGGCCACCTGCTCGGTCTCGGCGAAGAAGTTGTCGGGGTTGCGGTTGAGCACCAGCCGGCCGATCTTCTGCACCGGCACCATCTCTTCGGGAATCAGCTTGGTGGGGTCGAGCAGGTCGAAGCCCAGCGAGTGTTCCTTGTCCTGCGGTATGAGCTGGACGCCGAGCTCCCACTCGGGGAAGTCGCCGTTCTCGATGGCTTCCCACAGGTCGCGGCGATGGAAGTCGGGGTCCTTGCCGGCGATCTTCTGCGCCTCGTCCCACGCCAGCCCGTGCACGCCGAGCTTGGGCTTCCAGTGGAACTTCACGAAGTGGCTCTCGCCGCGGCTGTTAATGAAGCGGAAGGTGTGCACGCCGAAGCCTTCCATCATGCGAAGACTGCGCGGGATGGCACGGTCGCTCATGGCCCACATCAGCATGTGGGTGCTCTCGGGCATCAGCGAGACGAAGTCCCAGAAGGTGTCGTGCGCGCTCGCGGCCTGCGGCATCTCGTGGTGCGGCTCGGGCTTGACGGCGTGGATCAGGTCGGGGAACTTGATCGCGTCCTGGATGAAGAACACCGGGATGTTGTTGCCCACGAGGTCGTAGTTGCCCTCGCGGGTGTAGAACTTGACGGCGAAGCCGCGCACGTCGCGCACGGTGTCGGCCGAGCCGCGCGAGCCGGCCACGGTGGAGAAGCGCACGAACACCGGCGTCTTCGCGTCCGGGTCCTGCAGGAAGTCGGCGCAGGTGAACTGCGACATCGACTTGTAGACCTGGAAGAAGCCGTGCGCCGCGGAGCCGCGCGCATGCACGGCGCGTTCGGGAATGCGCTCGTGGTCGAAGTGGGTGATCTTCTCGCGCAGGATGAAGTCTTCGAGCAGCGTGGGACCGCGCACGCCCGCCTTCAGCGAGTTGTGGTTGTCCGGGAGCTGCAGCCCCTGGTTGGTGGTGAGGGTCGTGGGGTGCTCGGCGGTGAAGCCTTCGAGCTGCTGCTGCTTGGGATTCGCGGCATCGGCGGCGCCCGCCTTCACGGCGCTGGCGCGGCGGCCCGCGGCGGCCTTGTTCTGAGGTGACATCGTGGACTTGCTCGGATCTTTCATCGCTGATGGTTCATGCAAAGGAAGGCGGGTTTCATCAGCCCGCTTCGCCGTTGTCCAGGAACATGTCGAGCACGTTGACCAGGGCGATCAGGCAGATGCAGCCTGCGACCGCGGCCACGCCCCATACGAGGATCTCGTCGCCCCAGGTGCTGGTGAACGAGTCGAAAAGTGTCGAAAACTCCATGGTTCCCCTCCGTATTTCGCCCCTCTGTTGGCGAACTCACTTGCAAGAATCCGAAGGTTATGTTTCAGGCGGTGCGCGCACCGTAGTGGCGCCCCTTTCCCCGCTGTGGGAGAAAACGCGTGGGCGCGGTAGGAGCCCGCCGACAGCGCATCGCGCCCGCCTACGAAGCTTCGCGGGTCCCGCCCGTGGGAGCCGCGCGTGCGGCTGCCTACCATGGCCTGACCATGTTGATCAGAATCGGCTTCGACATCGAACTGGAGGTGACGGCCCCCACGGCGCTGATCCACATGCTGCAGGTGCATCCCTCGCGCGAAGGCGATCTGCAGGGCGGCGAGAACCTCGTGCTCAGCCCCTCGTTGTCCACCGACAACTACCTCGACGGCTTCGGCAACCGCTGCGCCCGCGTGCACGTTCCGCAGGGCGTGACCAGCGTGCAGCTGCGCAACCATGCACTCATCTACGACACCGGCCAGCCCGACCCGGTGGACTTCGACGCGCTCCAGCACATGGCGGCCGACCTGCCTGTGGAAACGCTTCCCTTCGTGCTTCCCAGCCGCTACTGCGAGGTCGACAGCGACCTGCTGGCGTTCGCGTGGGCCAGTTTCGCGCACACGGCGCCGGGCTGGCCGCGCGTGCAGGCGATCTGCGACTTCGTGCACCGGCACCTGCGCTTCGATTACGGAAACGCCCGGCCCACGCGCACCGCGCTCGAAGGCTTGCGCGAAGGCACGGGCGTGTGCCGCGACTTCGCACACCTGGCGATCACGCTGTGCCGCGCGATGAACATTCCGGCGCGCTACGTGACGGGCTACCTCGGCGACATCGGCGTTCCGCCCGCGCCCTACCCGATGGACTTCAGCGCATGGTTCGAGGTCTACCTGGGCGACCGCTGGTACACCTTCGACGCGCGGCACAACACGCCGCGCATTGGTCGCGTGGTGATCGCGCGCGGACGCGACGCGGCGGACGTGCCGATCACCATGGTGTTCGGCGCGAACACGCTGAAGCGCTTCGAGGTGACTACGGAGGAAGTGCTGCGGTAGGTGTTGCCCTCCCCGGAAGGGGGGAGGGAGAAATACCTTACTTGCTGCCGTAGCCGAGCAGCTTCATCGCGGCAGCGAGGCTCTTGCGGCTGCGCTCCATGCCGACCCATGGCTTGTTGCCGGTTTCGAAGCGCTCGGCGGCGTTGGCGACGGTCCACTGCGCGGGGCCGGTGAGCGTGGGCAGTTCGTCCCACGCGAGCGGCACCGATATGCCGAGCCCCGGGCGCGAGCGCGCCGACCATGCGCTCACTGTCGTCGCGCCGAAGCCGTTGCGCAGGTAGTCGACGAAGACCTTGCCCACGCGGTTGCGCGGCCCGCTCTTGGCGACGAAGCGCGCCGGAATGGTCTGCGCGAGATGCGCCACCACGGCCTGCGAGAAGCCCTTGACGGTATCCCAGTCGTACTGCCGGCGCACCGGCACCACCACGTGCAGCCCCTTGCCGCCGCTGGTCTTCAGGAAGGACGGCAGGCCCAGTTCGTCGAGCAGCGTGCGCACCAGCATCGCGGCCTCCTGCACCTGCGGCCATTCCACGCCCTCGCCGGGGTCGAGGTCGAAGGTCATGCGATCGGGCCTGCCGATGTCGTCGGAGGTGGCGTTCCAGGTGTGCAGCTCGATGACGTTCATCTGCGAAGCACCGAGCAGGCCTTCCTTGGTGTCGATCTGCAGCAGCGGCTCGTGGCCCGGGTCCAGCGCAGGGTCGAGCTGGTTCACGCCGGGAATCTCGCGGGCCTGCAGATGCTTCTGGAAGAACAGCTCGCCGCCCACACCGTCGGGCGCGCGCACCAGCGACACCGGCCGGCCGCGCAGGTGCGGCAGCATGAGCTTGGCCACGCTGTCGTAATAGGCGGCGAGCTCGCCCTTGGTGATGCCGCTGTGCTTGTCGATCACGCGGTCGGCGTGGGTGATCTTCAGGGACATGGACTTGCTCTTTCCTTCACTGCGGCTCTTCGCGGGCTGCGACCTGGCAGCTTCGGCCTCGATCACGCGCACCCGCTGCGGCCGCTCGCGCCGGATCTCGCGCGCGGGCTTGTCGCTGCGCAGGCCCTGGAACACGGCCTGGCGCACGCGGTGTTCGCGCGTCCATTCGCCGAACGATATCTCGGCCACCAGCGAAGGCCTGACCCATTGCGCCTTCACGCCGCGCGGCACGGGTTCGAAGGGGCAGTCGTCGGTGGCCAGTTTGTCCAGCTTCGCCTTGATGTCGGCGAGGCGGTTCGCGTCGAAGCCGGTGCCCACGTTGCCGCAGTAGCGCAGCCGGCCGCCCGCCTCGTCGTACACGCCCAGCAGCAGCGAGCCGAAGCCGGCGCGCGTGCCCTTGGGCGCGGTGTAGCCGCCGATCACGAATTCCTGGCGCTGCTGGTTCTTGAGCTTGATCCAGTCCGGCGAGCGCCGCGACACGTACGGCGAGCCCTTGCGCTTGGCGACGATGCCCTCGAAGCCGATGCGCGCGGACGACGCGAGCAGGTCGCGGGGCGAGGCGTCGAAGGCATCGCTCAGGCGCAGCGGCGCGGGCGGCTTTGCGCCGAGCAGCGCGGCCAGCCTCGCGCGGCGCTCCTCGACCGGCAGGTCGCGCAGGTCCTCGCCGTCGATGAAGGGCGCGTCGAAGAGCCAGTAGACGATGGACGAGGTGGCGCCGCGGTCGAAGGCGTTCTGCAGCGCCTGGAAGTCGGGCGCGCCATTGGGACCGTCGACGGTGATCTCGCCGTCGAGCCAGGCCGAACCGGTGGGCAGCCTGGAAAGCGCCTCGACGAGCGCGGGCAGCTTCGCGCTCCAGTCGTGGCCGTTGCGGGTGAAGCAGCGCACTTTTCCCTTGCCCTCGATGCGCGCCAGCAGGCGGTAGCCATCGAACTTGAGCTCGTAGAGCCATTCGCCGGGCGACGAAGGCGGGGAGGACGCGAGGGTGGCGAGCTGGGGTTCGAGGGTGGCGGGCAGCGCCGCCTTCTTCCTTTTGGGCTCCGCGTTCTTCGCCGGCGCGCTGCTTCCTGTCTTCGCCTTGGCTTTCTTCCTCGGCGCCTGCCCCACTTCGTCCACGCCGAGGCCGGTGATCACGCTCGCGGGCTCTGCCTCCACCACGTCGTAGTCGTCGAGCGCGCGCGCCTCGCCGTCGCGCTCCTTGATGAGCAGCCAGGGCTCGTGCGATTCGTCGCCCTTGCCGTGCATGCGCACCAGCGTCCAGTGGCCGTGCAGCTTCTCGCCGCGCAGCTCGAACTTGAGCTTGCCGGCCGCCAGCGCCTTGCGCGCGTCGCCGTCGGGCAGCCAGTCGCCGCGGTCCCAGACGATGACGGAGCCCGCGCCGTACTGCTTGGGCGGAATGGTGCCCTCGAAGTCGGCATACGAGATGGGATGGTCCTCGACATGCACCGCCATGCGCTTCACGCCGGGATCGAGACACGGCCCCTTGGGCACCGCCCAGCTCTTGAGCGTGCCGTCGAGTTCCAGCCTGAAGTCGTAGTGCAGGTGGCTCGCGTGGTGCTTCTGGATGACGAAGCCCAGCGCGCCCTTGCCGCGCCGGCCACCGGACCTGGGCTCCGGCGTGCGGGAGAAATCGCGCTTGCCGTGGTAGCGCGCGAGCGCCTTGCGAGCGGTGGACGAAGACGAGGAGGATGGGGTGCGTGCCATGGCGTGCGGTCCTCGGCGGGCTCAGGCGGCGCGGCGGTGGCGCGCCGGCGCCCTGCTGCGCGTGGTGCCGCCGGTGCTTCTCGCGGCGGTCTTGCCGGTCTTGGGTTTCTTCGCGGCGGGGCGCCTGGGTCGCGGCTCCTCCTCCTGCTCCTCCTCTTCTTCTTCGGCATCCTCGCTCCTGGACCTGGCACCTCCGCCCTTGCGCAGGCTGCGCTTGAGCAGCTCGGTCAGGTCGATGACCTTGGCGCCGCGGCCTTCGGCCTGTTCGCCTTCTTCCGGCTCAGGCTGCGTCACGGTCTCGGTCTGGCCGGCCTTCACCTTCTTTTCGACCAGCCGCAGGATCTCGTCCTTGAATTCGTCGCGGAATTCCTCCGGGTCCCACTCGGCACTCATGTCCTCGACCAGTTCCTTCGCCATCTCGAGTTCGCGCGGGCGCAGGCCGGCCTTCTTCGCGTCTTCGGAGGGCAGCGGCAGGTCGGTCCACGGGCGGATGTCGGCGCCCCAGCGCAGCAGGTTCAGCACGAGGCCGGGGCCCACGGGCACCAGGGCGGCCAGATGCTGCTTGGTCTGGATCACGACGCGGGCCACGCCCACGCGTCCGCTGCGCTGCAGGGTCTCGCGCAACAGCGCATACACCTTGGCGCCTCGGTTGATGGGCGCCACGTAGTAGGGGCGCTCCAGGTACACGAAGGGAATGCCGTTGGCCGGCACGAAGCTCTCGATCTCGATGGTCTGCGTGGTCTTCGGGTAGGCGGCGGCGATCTCCTTGTCGCTGAGCACCACGTACTCGCCGCTCTCGTACTCGATGCCCTTCACGATCTGCTCGCGCGCGATCTCGCGGCCGGTCTTCTTGTTGATGCGCTTGTAGCCGACCGGGTCCATGGTCCTCTTGTCGAGCCAGTCGAAGTCGATGCCGTGGTCGACGGTGGCCGAATACAGCGCCACCGGTATGTGGACGAGGCCGAAGCTGATGGCGCCCTTCCACAGGACGCGCGGCGCGGGTGCTTTTTTCGAGACGGGCATGTGCTGCACACTCCTTCCCCCTCGAATGTGCGCCGCCCCGGCGCGCGCGATGTAGGAGCGCGGCCCCAGGCGCCGTCAGGCCGCGCCGGTGGCTCCGGCGGCCCTGGCGACAGGTCCGAGCTGGCGCTCGCTGGGGCGCGCGAAGTAGAACCACTCCGCCCCCGGCAGCGCCATCGCGTTGGGGAACACGATGAAGCCGTCGTCCGGCGCGCTCAGCAGCGTACCGTCGTGGCGCATGCCGATGGGCTCGCCGCGCTGCACTTCGTCGAAGGTGGCCCAGTCGCGCACGAAGCTGTCTTCCTCGTGCAGCCGGTCGGTCACGCTGGCAAGGCGCAGCAGCTTCGGCGGCTGCGCGGGGCCGCCCGACAGGCCCTCGGGCAGCGCGGCCATGCCCAGCAGTGCCAGGGTGCGGCGGATGGCGCGCCACGCCACCTCGGGCGCCTGCGGGTCGAGGTGCTGGCCGCATTCGAGCGTCACGCCATAGCCGCCGCGGCTGCGGATGTATTCGTTGGTGCCGCGGCCGAAGTCGAGCTCGGCCTCGCTGGCCGGTGTGCCGCCCGCGCGCTGCGCGAGGCCGGCGGCGTAGATGTCGAGCCAGCCCTCCACCACGATGGGCGTGCCGATGTGCAGCGCGAGCTGGCCTTCCTCGTAGGAGCGGGCGAAAGGCTCCAGCGTGCCGGCGTTGTCACGCGGGCCGATCATCGCGAAGGCCTCGCCCTCGCTCTGGAAGGAATGCAGGTCGAGCAACACCTCGTGGCGCTCGATGATCGGGGCCAGCACGTTGGTCACGCGGGCTTCGTAATCGGCCGGCGATCCGGTCGGCCGGAACATGCGGTTGAGGTTGCGCTCGCCCTCGCGCTGCAGGCGGCGCCGCGCGAGCGGGTTGGCCACCGGCACCATGGTGAGTTCGCCGCGCAGGAGCCGCAACGAGCCCGACTCGAACTCGCCCAGCACGCGCTCGATGCCCAGGGTGCCGGAGATTTCGTCGCCATGCACGCCGCCCATCACGAGCAGCCGGGGACCGGCGTTCAGCGAGGCGAACGAATGGATGCGCAGGCTGTCTGTTGCCGCGTCGGCGAAAGGATCGGAAGACATCCGGGGATTATTGCGGAGCCCCTCGCCCGCAGGCAAAAGCGCTATGCGTTCGATAGCAGCAGGCTGCGACCCGCAAAGGCCGAGGCAAGGCCTACAGGGAGTGCCTCGGCCGTCCTACCGGGCAGGCCGAAGCGCCGGAGCAGGCTCTGTGGCTGTCGAAAGGAGTCCATGCATGAACAGCAAGAGCAACCCCGGCAAGGCGCAGCCCACCGATCCGCTGAAGGATGCCGGCGGCGGCAACACCAAGGTGGAACAGGGCGGCGAATCGTCGCCGCGCCTGCCGCACGAGCGCGACCAGTCGTCGGACAGCCAGCAGGCCAGGGAGGGCAGCCAGCCCGAGATGGGCCGCAAGGCCCATGACGACGTGGAGCGCGGCGTGGTCGACACCGACCGCGGCCCGCCCAGCGACCGCGTCTACAACGAGAAGCTCAAGCGCTGACGACGCCCGCGAGCTGCTTGCGCATCTCGGAGATGACGGCGCCGTAGTCCTTGGCGTTGAAGATGGCGCTGCCGGCCACGAAGGTGTCGGCGCCGGCCGAGGCCACGCGCGCGATGTTGTCGGCCTTGATGCCACCGTCCACCTCCAGGCGGATGTCGCGCCCGCTCTGCTCGATGCGCTTGCGGGCCTGTTCGATCTTGCGCAGGGCCGAGTCGATGAAGCTCTGGCCGCCGAAACCGGGGTTCACGCTCATGATCAGGATGAGGTCGATGTCGTCGATGGCCCAGTCCAGCGCCTCCAGGCCCAGCCCCGGGTTGAACACCAGCCCGGCCTTGCAGCCGGCCGCCTTGATGGCCTGGATGCTGCGGTGCGTGTGGGGCGAGGCGTCGGGGTGGAAGCTGATGTAGTCGGCGCCCGCTTGCGCGAAGGAGGCCGCCAGGGCGTCGACCGGCTGGATCATGAGGTGCACGTCGATCGGCACCGGGGTGCCGTCGGCGGTCTTGGCGTAGGGCTTGAGCGCCTGGCAGATCATCGGGCCGAAGGTCAGGTTCGGCACGTAATGGTTGTCCATCACGTCGAAATGGATCCAGTCGGCGCCGGCCGCGATCACGTCGGTCAGTTCTTGGCCGAGGTGCGCGAAGTCGGCGGACAGGATGGAAGGCGCGATGCGGAACGGGGTGCTCATGGCCCCCATTCTCGCAGCCGGCGCAAGCCCGACAAAAGGCCTGCGTTAGCCTCCGTTACCATCCGCCCCATGTCACACAGCCCCTTCAGCGTACAGGTCGAACCCCGCTACCTTGCCGACCAGTCCTCGGCCAAGGACAACATCTACACTTTCTCGTACACCGTCACCATCACGAACACCGGCCCGGTGTCCGCCCAGCTGATTGCCCGCCACTGGCTGATCAACGACGCCTCGGGGCATTCGCAGGAGGTGAAAGGGCTGGGCGTGATCGGCCAGCAGCCGCTGCTGGCGCCCGGCGAGACCTTCCGCTACACCAGCGGATGCCGCCTGCAGGCCTCGAGCGGCACGATGCACGGCAGCTACTTCGTGGTGACCGAGGAAGGCGAGCGCTTCGACGTGCCCATTCCGATGTTCGTTCTCGAAGCCGACATGGGCGGCGCTCCAGTTTCCCGCGTCCTGCACTAGGCACTCCCCCAGGCTTCGCGCACTTCGTGTCGCTTCTCCTTCCCCCTTGCCGGGGGCAACACCGGCGGCCCGGCAAAGCCGGTTCCGCGGTGTTCACCGCATAGATTCCCCTCACACCCATGGCTGCCGCATCGCGCGACTTGCAGGGGCTGCTTGCCGGCCTCGATCCCACGGCCGATGTGGCGCAGCGCCACATCTGGCTCATCGACATCTTCGACTGGGTGCGCGGCGACCGCGCCTCCCCGCAGGCGGCCATCGGCCGCGTGCAACTGCTGCTGGACGCCGTCGAGGCGCGGCCCGAGCTGCGCGAGCGGCTGCGCGCCTGGTGGCGCGTCTTCACGCAGACGGTCGACCTCACCACGCTCCTGGCCGACTACGGCTTCGCCCCGCGCACCGCCTTCGCCAGCGAGCTGAGCGAGCGGCTGCGCCGCAAGATCCTGCCCGGCACGCCCGAGACCACCGACGCATCGGACCTGTTCCGCATGGTGCTGCCCGGCGTGTTCGACGCGGGCTGGATCGCCCTGCTCGACGAGACGCAGCTCGGCCGCATCGGCGCGCTGCTGGCCGGCGCCGCCCCCGACACCGACGGCGCGCCGCGCTGGCGCCACACGGTGATGGACGCCGTCACCTACTGCAGCAGCCAGGTCGTGGCCGCCGGCTTCTCGCCCGAGCTGCGCCTGCGCATGAGCACCGACGCGATCGGCGAAACACGCCCCTTCCACGCGCTGATGGCCGACCTCGACGAGCTGCGCGAGCAGATGTTCGACCGCCCCGGCGAGCCGCGCGACGAGGAAGCGCTGCAGGCCGCCTTCGTGGCCTTCCGCGACCGGCTGGACGCCTGCCGCGCGGCCGCCGCCTCGGTCTACACGCACCTGGAAGACAACGGCATCTCCGTCGGCCTGGTGTTCCGACTGCGCCAGCTGCGCGAGCGGGTGCTGCGCATCCGCGAGCTGCTCGACTGCCTGATGACGGCCAACCCCGGGCCCAGCGTGGCGCGGCTGGTCGGCCGGCTGGTGCTGGCCGGCGGCGAGCGCAACAGCATCCGGGCGCTGATCGCCTCCAACTCCTCGATGCTGGCCGCCAAGGTGACCGAGCGCAGCGCCGAGACCGGCGAGCACTACATCACCCGCGACCGTGCCAGCTACCTGCAGATGGTGAAGAAGGCGGCTGGCGGCGGCGCTTTCACCGCCCTCACGGTGCTGCTGAAGTTCGGCATCTACGCGCTGGGCCTGTCGGCCTTCTGGAGCGGGCTGAGCGCGGGGCTGATGTACGCGGCCAGCTTCGTCGCCATCCAGCTGCTGCACCTGACGCTGGCCACCAAGCAGCCCGCGATGACCGCGCCGGCCATGGCGGCGCGGCTTCGCGACATCAGGTCGGACGCGGGCGTGGACGATTTCGTCGACGAGGTCGCCAACCTGGTGCGCTCGCAGGTGGCGGCGGTGCTGGGCAACGTGCTGGTGGTGGTGCCGGCGATGGCGGCTGTCACGCTGCTGTTCCAGTTCGCGCTGGAACGGCCGCTGCTGGACGCGGCCCATGCGGCGGCCACGCTGAAATCGCTTTCGCTGGCCGGGCCGACCGCGCTTTATGCGGCAATCACCGGCATCCTGCTGTTTTCGGCCAGCATCATCGCCGGATGGACAGAAAACGCCTTTGTCCTGCATCGACTGGACTCTGCAATGCGTTACAACCCCCGCATCGGCGCTTTTCTCGGCGCCGCACGGGCTCGTCGCTGGGCCGATTTCATGCGCACCAACATTTCAGGCTTCGCCTCCAACATCTCGCTGGGACTCATGCTCGGGCTGCTGCCCGCGTTCGCGGGTTTCTTCGGGCTCGGGCTGGACGTGCGGCACGTGACACTGTCGGCCGGACAGATCGCCGCCGCGGCGGCATCCACCGGCCTGGCTGTGTTGCAGCAGCCTGCGCTGTGGTGGGCGGTGGCGGCGATCCCGGTCATTGGCGCACTCAATGTGAGTGTGAGTTTCTACTTCGCTTTCCGCCTGGCGCTGCGCGCGCACAGCGTGAGCCTCGGTGACCGCGCGCGCATCCGCAGCGCGATCTGGGCCCGCTGGCGCAGCCGTCCGGTGAGCTTTTTCCTTCCTGGATGAATTTGACGAGCTTCTTCAACGATCTGCTGGGTTTCTGGTCCGAGTGGGTGCGCCCCTCGGCCGGCCTGCCCACCGTGCTGTGGTCGCTGCTGCTGGCGGCGGCGGCGGCCTCCGGCCATCTCGTGCAACGCTACCTCGGGCTGCCCAAGGTGATCGGCTACTCGCTGGTCGGGGCGGTGGTGGGCTTCGCCGGCTTCGAGGGCGCGATCTGGCCGCTGCGCGGCATCAGCCTCTTCCTGCTCGAGCTCGGCGCGGCCGTGGTGCTGTTCGAAGCCGGCGGGCGGCTGCCGCTGCGCTGGTTCCGCCACAACCCGATGGTGCTGGTGCAGAGCCTGCTCGAAGCCACGCTCACCTATTTCGGCGTGTACTGGATGCTCACCCTGCTGGGCCTGCCCGAACCGGTGGCCAACCCGATCGCGCTGATGGCCATCGTCGCCTCGCCGGCGGTGCTCAGCCGCGTGATCATCGACACCCGCGCCGCCGGCCCCGTGACCGAGCGCGCGATGACGCTGGCCACGCTCAACACCTTCTATGCGCTGGCGCTGGGCTACGCGCAGGCCGGGCTGATCGAGCGCGCACCGCAGACCATGCTGCAGAAGCTCTACCCGGTGGCGGTGGTGCTGGGCCTGTCGTTCGTGGTGGGCGCGATCATGGCGCTGGCGCTGCGCTCGGCGCTGCGGGTGATGAGCCCGTCGAGCGAGAACACCTCCATCCTGCTGCTGGCGATCATCGCGGCCGGCGCGGCGCTCACCGCGCACGTGGGCGGCTCCGCGCCGCTGGCGGCGCTGATCGGCGGCGTGCTGCTCAAGACGCTCAACCCCAAGCCCTGGGCCTGGCAGCGGCAGCTGGGCACGGCCTCCTCGCTGCTGACCATGCTGATGTTCGTGCTGGTGTCCATCGTCGCGGCGCAGGCCGACTGGACCCTGCCGGTAGCCAGCGTGGTGCTGGCCGTCATCGGCATCCGCCTGCTGACCAAGATCGCCGGCGTGGCCGTGGCCAACCCCGGCAGCGGCGCGAGCTGGAAGCAGGCTTTCTGGGTCGGCTGCGCGATGTCGCCGCTGTCCTCCATCGCACTGCTGATCGCCTCCAACTTCGCCACCGCCTCGCCGCTGCTGGGCACGATGATCACGCAGGTGGCGCTGCCCTCGATCCTGCTGATGGAGGTGGTGGGCGCGGTGCTCGCCACGCTGGCCATCCACGCGGTGGGAGAAAGTTCGGTGCCCTGGGCGCCACGAGCCTTCAGCATCACCGAGGACACGCAGCGATGAGCACCACCGCAACCACCCCCATCGACCCGGACAGCGACGACGTGCGCTCGGCGCCGCTGCCTGCCGACCCCGCGAGCCGCGCGGTCAAGCTGGAGCCCTTCAACAAATCGGAGGCGCTCTCGCTCGGCGTGGAACTCGAGCTCCAGCTCGTGAACACGCACGACTACGACCTCGCCCCCTACGCCGAGGACATGCTGCGCCTGATGGCCCAGACCCCGTTGCCCGGCAGCGTGGTGCCCGAGATGACGTCGAGCATGATCGAGATCTCGACCGGCATCTGCCACTCCGCGCAGGACGTGATCACGCAGCTCTCGCCGATCCGCGAGGCGCTGATCCGCAACGCCGACAAGCTCAACATCGCGGTGGTGGGCGGCGGCACGCATGCCTTCCAGCAGTGGCACGAGCGGCGCATCTACGACAAGCCGCGCTTTCGCGAGCTCTCGGAGCTGTACGGCTACCTGAGCAAGCAGTTCACCATCTTCGGCCAGCACGTGCACATCGGCTGCCCCGACGCCGACGCGGCGCTGCTGATGCTGCACCGCATGTCGCGCTACATCCCGCACTTCATCGCGCTGTCGGCGTCGTCGCCCTTCGTGCAGGGGCAGGACACGCAGTTCGACTCGGCGCGGCTGAACTCGGTGTTCGCATTCCCGCTCTCGGGCCGCGCGCCCTTCACGCTGAGCTGGAAGGAGTTCGAGGCGTATTTCGAGCGCATGACCCGCACCGGTGTCGTGCGCAGCATGAAGGACTTCTACTGGGACATCCGCCCCAAGCCCGAGTTCGGCACCATCGAGATCCGCGTGTTCGACACGCCGCTCACGGTGGAGCGCGCCGCCGCGCTCGCCGGCTACGTGCAGTCGCTGGCCGCGTGGTTCCTGCAGGAGCAGCCCTTCGAGCCGACGGAAGACGACTACCTCGTCTACACCTACAACCGCTTCCAGGCCTGCCGCTTCGGCCTCGACGCGGTGTACGTCGACCCGGCTACCGGCCAGCACATGCCGCTGCGCGACCACATCCTGATGACGATGACCCAGCTCGAATGGCACAGCGAGGCGCTCAACGCCACCAGGGCGCTGGGCGAACTGCGCACCAGCGTGGAGTCGAACCGCAACGACGCGCGCTGGCTGCGCGAGAAGCAGGGCAAGGAACGGCTGCTGGCGGAGGTGGTGCGGCAGGCGGCGCTGCGGTTCCGCGGGCAGGGCTGAGCCGCGCCGCAGCGCTTATGCTCTCACCCCCATGGGTGAATTCGACCTGATCGCACGCTACTTCAAGCGCCCCGCCAAGCGCTCCCCGCTGGGCGTGGGCGACGACTGCGCATTGCTCGCGCCGGCCGCGGGCATGCAGCTCGCCGTTTCCTCGGACATGCTGGTCGAGGGACGGCACTTTCTTTCTACCGTCGAGCCGGCCTGGCTGGGCCACAAGGCGCTGGCGGTGAACCTCAGCGACCTGGCCGCCTGCGGCGCGAAGCCACTGGCCTTCACGCTCGCGCTGGCGCTGCCCGGCGTGGACGAGCCGTGGCTCGAAGGTTTCTCGCGCGGCCTGCTCGCGCTGGCCGACGCGCACGGCTGCGAGCTGGTAGGCGGCGACACCACGCGCGGCCCGCTCAACATCTGCATCACGGTGTTCGGCGAAGTGCCGGCCGGCGCGGCGCTGCTGCGCTCGGGCGCGCGCGCGGGCGACGACATCTGGGTGAGCGGCACGCCAGGCGAGGCTCGGCTGGCGCTCGAGGTGTTCCGGGGCACGATCGCGCTGCCGGCGGACGCCTTCGATACGGCGCGCAGGCGCATGGAGCAGCCCACGCCGCGCGTAGCGCTCGGGCAGGCCCTGCGCGGCATCGCCACTTCGGCGGTGGACGTGAGCGACGGGCTGATCGGCGACCTGGGCCACATCCTCGCGTCGAGCGGCGTGGGCGCCACGCTCGACGTGGACGCGGCCACCGCGCTGATCTCGGTCGACACCGGCAACCTGGGCGAGGAACTGCGCCGCACCTGCGCGCTCTCGGGCGGCGACGACTACGAGCTGGTCTTCACCGCGCCCGCCTCGGCGCGCAACGCGGTCGGGCAGGCAGGCATGGACAGTTCAACGCGCGTCACGCGCATCGGCCGCATCGAGGCCGACGCCGGCCTGCGCATCGTCGACGCGGCCGGCGCGCCGGTGTCGCAGCGCTTCGGCTCGTTCGATCATTTCGTCTAGTTTTCCTGCAATCCCTCTCTTTCGGGAAACACCGAGGAACTGGCTTTGCCGGGCCTCAGGTGTTGCCCCCGGAAGGGGGTTGGCGAAGCGACACGAAGTGCGCGCAGCCTGGGGGAGAGCCTATCCTCCGCGCACCACGGCCTGCATCTTCTGCTGAGCCGCGTTGATGGCCGCCGACTGCCCGTTGAGCTGCTGCAGCATCTTGTTGAGCTCGGCCTGCACCGTCGGGTCGGTCACGGCGACGCTGCTGCCGCTGATCTGGATCTTCGACTTGTTCTTCTCCATGAAGTCGCCGATGGCCAGCGCGCTGTCGAACACGGTGTCGAGCGCGGGGAACACTTCCTTGAAGGTGGCCGAGGGCGTGGTCACGGTCTTGGCGTAGGCCTTGTCGTAGACCTGCTTCAGGTCGTCGGGCTGCTTGAGCTGCGCGTGCGCGGCGTCCGCCCTGGCGGACTGCTGGTCGAGCGCGGTGCGCAGGCCGCCGAGGCCGTCCTTCGCGGCCTTGAGGTCGTCGCGGCGCGCGGGCAGGTCGGCGATGGAGCGAAGCGCGCCCTTGGCCATGATCTGCGTCATGGGCTGGCTCACCGACTTGTTCATGCCCTCGTTGAAGTCGGTGATCACCGCGTAGTGCTGCGCGTAGTCGCCGAACGAGGCCTTCTCTTCGGCCGTGGGCACCGGCACGCGCAGGCCGGGCTTGTCGAGCACTCGGGTCTGCAGGAAGGAGATGAAGGCCTTGCGCTGCTCGGCCTCCTTGTTGCCGCAGGCCACCAGCACGAGGCTGAAGGCGACGAGGAGCGACATGGCCCCGAGACGTTGAATGAAAGTTCTCATGGGCCGGGCCCCCTCTGTAGTTGTTCCGGAAAAATTATAGGGAGCGCTTCAGCGCGTCGATGAATGCGCGCGCGGCAGCCGAGAGCGAGTGGCCGCGCTTGGTGACGATGGAGATGTCGCGCGCCACGCGCGGCGAGCTCAGTACCTTGATGACCAGCGAGGAGTCGGCCTCCGCGCGCGCGAAGGCCGAGGGCATGATCGACGCGCCCATGCCGGCTGCCGTCATCCAGATGGCGGTGGAGAGGAACGACACCTCGTTCACCACGTCGAGCGCCACGCCCGCCTCGGCGGCGGTGCCGTCGATGAGCGGTCGCACGCCGTAGCCGGGGCGCACGGTGATGACGGGGTGGCCGCGCAGGTCGCTCCAGCGCACCACGCGGGGCTTGGCCAGCGGGTGGTCTTCGCGGCAGACCACGGCGAGGTGGTCGCGCATGAGGCGCTGCACCTCGACCTCCGCGCCGGGGCGCTCGGGGGTGCCGATGCCGAAGTCCACGTGCTCGCCGATGATGCGCGAGATGAACTGGTCGGGCGCGCAGTCGTTCACCAGCACGCGCACGCCGGGGTGCTGCTCGTTGAAGGCGCGCATGGCATCGGGCAGCAGCAGGGCCGCGAGCGTGGGCGTGATGGCGAGCGTGACGCGGCCGCGTTCGAGCGCGGCCAGCTCGCGGAAGTCGTTCGACAGCGAATCCACGTCGCGCAGGATGCGCTCGACCGTCGACACCATCTGCTCGGCCGCCGCCGTGGCCTTGAGCGAACGCGTGGTGCGGTCGAAGAGGCGGGTGTCCAGCCCCTCCTCGAGCTGGCGGATCAGCATGCTCACCGCCGACTGCGTGACGAACAGCCGCTGGGCCGCCGCGCTGAGCTGTTTCAGCTGGTAGACGGCGAGGAACGCGCGCAGCTGGCGGATCGTAGGACTGAAGTTCGCATTCATCAGCAAAGATGATATTTCATTAGAAATTTCTTGATTTACGAATGAATCCGCCCATCGTTCAATCATCGAAAAGACACATCACATTCAAGGAGTCCTGATGGCCGCTGCACCTCTTGCCCCCGGGAAGAGCGCGCTTCGCCGGCAGCTGCTGCTCACCGCGGCGGGCGCGGCGCTGACCGGCGGCAGGAGCTTCGCGCAAACGCTTTCGTCCTCGCCACCGCCATCCCAGCCTCCCGCTGGCGACTTCCCGAACAAGCCCATCCGCCTCGTCGTGACCTTCCCGCCCGGCGGCAGTGCCGACGCGGTGATGCGCCTCTTGGTGCCCCGGCTCAACGAGAAGCTGGGCCAGCCCGTGGTCATCGACAACAAGCCCGGCGCGGGCGGCAACGTCGGCCTCTCTCTGGTGGCAAAGACGCCCGCCGACGGCTACACGCTGGGGCTTGGCGCGGCGGGCGCGCTGACGGCCAACGTGAGCCTCTATCCGCAGATGCCCTTCGACCCGGTGAAGGACTTCAAGCCCGTCGGCATGGTCGCGGCCACGCCCTTCGTGATCGTGGGACATCCTTCGATCGCCGCGCGCACGCAGCGCGAGCTGATCGCGCTGGCCAAGGCCAGCCCCGGCACGCTCTCGATCGGCCACGGCGGCAACGGCACGGCCATGCACCTGTCGGCGGCGCTCTTCGCGCAGATGGCCGAGGTGAAGTTCGTCGAGGTGCCCTACCGCGGCTCGGGCCCGGCGGCGCTCGACGCCATCGCGGGGCAGATTCCGCTCGCGCTGGTCGACCTGCCCGCCTCGCTGCAGCAGATCAGGGCCGGCAAGCTGATCGCCTTCTCGGTGACCAGCGCGCAGCGCGTGCCGATGCTGCCCGAGGTGCCCACGGTGGCCGAGGCCGGCCTGCCCGGCTACGACTCCACCGGCTGGTTCGGCGTGGTCGCGCCCGCAGGCACGCCGGCGCCCATCGTCGCGCGGCTCAACGCCGAGATCAACGCGGTGCTGGGCGACGAGCAGATCAAGGCCACGATGCGCAACCTCGGCGCCGAGCCAGCGCCGACCTCGCCCGAGGCCTTCGAGGCCTACATCCGATCCGAGACGAAGAAGTGGGCGAAGGTGATCCAGACCGCCCGCATCCGGCTCGACTGACGACACCGCCGCCAGAACATGACCGACCTCGACCACACCCGCGCACTGCAAGCCGACGTACTGATCATCGGCGCCGGCCCGGTGGGCCTCACGCTGGCCATGGACCTCGCCTCGCGCGGCGTCTCGGTCGCGATCTGCGAGACGCGCCGCTTCGCAGAGCCGCCGAACGTGAAGTGCAACCACGTGGCCTCGCGCACCATGGAGCAGTTCCGCCGCCTGGGCGTGGCGCAGAAGCTGCGCGATGCGGGCCTGCCTGCCGACTACCCGAACGACGTGGTGTTCCGCACCAGCGTCACCGGCACGGAGCTCACGCGCATTCCCATTCCGTGCCGGCGCGACCGCTACACCGAGACCGAGGGCCCCGACGCATGGTGGCCCACGCCCGAGCCGCCGCACCGCATCAACCAGATCTACCTGGAGCCCATCCTGTTGAAGCACACGGCCGCGCTGCCGGGCGTGCAGCTGCTCAACCGCACGCAGTTCGCGGGTTTCACGCAGGACGACACGGGCGTGACCGCGATCGCCACCGACATGGACAGCGGCGTCACGCGCAGCATTCGCTGCCGCTACATGGTGGGCTGCGACGGCGGCTCCTCGGCCGTGCGCAAGCAGATCGGCGCGAAGCTCGAGGGCACGGCGGTGATCCAGCGCGTGCAGTCCACATTCATCCGCGCGCCGGGGTTGCGCGCGCTGATTCCGGGCAAGCCGGCGTGGTCGTACTACGCGATGAACCCGCGCCGCTGCGGCACGATGTTCGCCATCGACGGGCGGGAGACCTGGCTGGTGCACAACCACCTGAACGCCGAGGAGCCCGAGTTCGATTCGGTGGATCGCGACCGCTCGCTGCGCGAGATCCTCGGCGTGGGCCCCGACTTCGAGTACGAGATCATCAGCAAGGAAGACTGGATCGGCCGCCGCCTCGTGGCCAACCGCTTCCGCGAGGGCCGCGTGTTCCTCGCGGGCGACGCGGCGCACCTTTGGGTGCCCTACGCGGGCTACGGCATGAACGCGGGCATCGCCGACGCGCTGAATCTCTCGTGGCTGCTGGGCGCGGTGGTGCAGGGCTGGGGCGACGAGGCCATGCTCGACGCCTACGAGGCCGAGCGCCTGCCGATCACCGAGCAGGTGTCGAACTTCGCGATGAACCATGCGCAGAAGATGATCCGCGCGCGCCGCGCCGTGCCGCAGAACATCGAGGAGCCCGGCCCCGCCGGCGACGCGTTGCGCGCCGACATCGGCCGCGAGGCCTACGAGCTGAACGTGCAGCAGTTCTGCTGCGGCGGCCTGAACTTCGGCTACTTCTACAGCGGCTCGCCGATCATCATCGCGGACGGCGAGCACCTGGCGCCGCCCTACTCGATGGGCGAGTTCACGCCCTCCACCGTGCCCGGCTGCCGCGCGCCGCATTTCTGGCTGTCCGACGGCCGCTCGCTCTACGACGCCTTCGGCCCCGGCTACACGATGCTGCGCTTCGACCGCAGCGTGGACGTGCGCCCGCTCGAGCGCGCAGCCGCCGCCTACAACATGCCGCTCACCGTGCTCGACATCGAGACGGAAGAAGTGCCCAAGGCCTACACCCATCGCCTCGTGCTGTGCCGCGCCGACCAGCACGTGGCCTGGCGCGGCGCGCACCTGCCGGCCGAGGTCTATGACCTGGTGGGCATGCTGCGCGGCGAGGGCCAGCGCATCCGCGCGCGCCGCAAGGCGCTGGCCTGGGAAGGCGTGGTGGCCTGAGCCTCCCGCTGATTCATCGGCTCACCAGCCGCGCCGCGCGACGACGCGGTAGGCGAGCCATGCCGCAATGGCCGGCGCGAACGCGAATCCCGCGAACAGCCACACGGCTGCAGAGCGCGCGCCCTCCGCCCCGCCCGGCACGCTGAGCCCCGCCGCATTCGCCACCAGCCCCGCCACCGCCGCGCCCACGGCCATGCCGTAGAGCTGCACGGTGGTGATCGAGGCCGAGGCCAGCCCCTGCTCGCCCTTCGGCGCCAGCGACATCACGCGCGTGATCAGGTGCGGCCAGCCGATGCCCACGCCAAGCCCCACGGCCGCCAGCGCGAGGGCGATCAGCAGGGTCTCGAAGCCCGCGGCCATCGCGCCCGGCGAAGGCAGCAGCCACGCTAGCGCCAGCAACCCCAGCGTGCAGGCCACCGGACCCGCGCGCAGCATGCGGTCGGCGCCCGCACCGATCCGGCCCGAGGACAGCAGCGAGCCCGCGCTCCAGCCGCCCGCCATCGCGGCCGTGAGGTAGCCCGCCGCCAGCGGCGAGTGGCCGTGCAGCAGCTGCAGGAAGTACGGCACGAAGATTTCGGTGGTGCTGCCGATCAGCAGCAGTGCCACGCTGGCATAGATGGCGCCCAGCGGCGCGCTCAGGGCATAGGCGCCGCGCGGCAGCACCCGCACGGCGGCGCGGCTGTCGATGCGCGTGGCGGCGAAGCCGATGGCCAGCCCCGCCGCCACGCCGGCCGCCTGCCAGCGCAGGTCGGGCACGAGGCCGCTGGCCGCGATCGCCAGCACCGAGGCCGCGAGCAGGCCGATCTGCAATGCCGGCACGCGCGGCGCGGCGGCGGGCCGCTCGTGCTTCACGCCCATCGAGGGCCGCAGCTGCACGAGCACCAGCAGCGCCTGCGCCGCCGCCACCGGCAGCAGGAACCAGAAGGCCCAGCGCCAGTGCCCGGCCTGCGCGAAGAGCCCGCCCACCGCCGGCCCGCACAGCGTCGCCACGCCCCACATGCCCGACACCAGCGCCACCGCGCGCGGCCACAGCCGCTGCTCGAACACCAGCTGGATCAGCCCGTAGCTCAGCGCCGCGAGCAGCCCGCCGCCCAGCCCCTGCACCGTGCGGCCCGCCAGCATCCAGGGCATGGCCGGCGCCAGCGCGCAGCCCACCGAGCCGGCGCTGAACACCGCCAGCGCCGCCAGGCAGGCGCCGCGCGGGCCGAGCACCGCGAGCAGCCGCACCGACAGCGTGGCGCCGAGGATCGAGCCGACCACGAAAAGCGTGGTGCTCCAGGCGTACCAGTCGAGCCCGCCGATCTCGCGCACCACCGAGGGCAGCACGGTGGTCACGATATGGACGTTGACTGCGTGCAGCGCGACGCCACCCGTGAGCGCCAGCGCGCGCCAGCCGTTGCGGCCGCTGAAGAGTTCGCTCCAGGCGGCGGTGGAGGACGGGGGATGCAGGGCGGCGGAAGAAGAGGAGGAAGAAGGAGAAGAAGACGCGGAAGACATGGCGCGGGCCGGAAGGCCAGAAGAAGCGGAACGAGCCCGGATACTAGGCGCCGCCAACGAATTAAACAAGCTATTGCTTTGATAAATAAAACATCACCGGACCGACCCACCTCCGGATGCGCGACACTCCTTTCCCGATGCAAGCCGCTTCCCCCAATACTTCGTCCCCGTCTTCCTCCTCGTCCACCACGACTTCCGGCGCCATGCCCCGACCACCGATGCGCCGCGCCACGCTGCGCTTCCTGCTGTCCCACCCCGCGCACTTCATCGCGCTGGGCTTCGGTTCGGGCCTCTCGCGCCTGGCACCCGGCACGGTGGGCACGCTGTGGGCCTGGGTGGCGTTCTCGGTGATGCAGCTGTGGTTCACGACGGCCGCCATCGGCTGGATCATCGCGGCCTCGCTGCCCATCGGCTGGTGGGCCTGCACCGTGACCGCGCGCGACATGAACGTGGCCGACCCCAGTCCCGTGGTGTGGGACGAGGTGATCGCCTTCTGGATCGTGCTGTGGCTGGTGACCCCCGCAGGCCTGCTCGCGCAGACCGTCGCCTTCCTGCTCTTCCGCTATTTCGATGCCGCCAAGCCCGGCCCGGTGGCCTGGGCCGATGCGCTCTTCAAGCAGCGCGACGCCGTGCGCGTGAGTTGGTGGCGCGCGGGCTTCGGCATCATCCTGGACGACCTGGTGGCGGCCTTCTGCACGCTGCTGGTCATCGCGCTGTGGCGCGCGTGGTGAGCATCATCGATTCCTCTTCTTCCCTTTCTCCTCTCCCATGCAACTGAAGAAAGCCCTCGCGGACCACGACACGCCCGAACTGGTCGTGGTGCTGGCCGAGCTGCTGCAGAAAAAGGGCTGGATGCTGGCCACCGCCGAGAGCTGCACCGGCGGGCTGATCGGCGCGGCCTGCACCGACCTGGCGGGCTCGAGCGCATGGTTCGAGCGCGGCTTCATCACCTATTCCAACGAGGCCAAGACCGAGTTGCTGGGCGTGGACGCCGGCGTGATCGCCGCGAACGGCGCGGTCAGCGAGCCGGTGGCGCGGGCCATGGCCACGGGCGCAATCGCGCATTCCCCGCCCTCGCGCGTGGCGCTGGCCGTAACCGGCGTGGCCGGCCCCACGGGCGGCACGCCCGACAAGCCGGTGGGCACGGTGTGGTTCGGCTGGTCGGTCGATGGCGCGGTGCGCACCGAGCGCCGCCGCTTCGATGGTGACCGGGCCACGGTGCGCGCGGCGACGGTGCACCACTCGCTGCAGACGCTGGTCGAGCTGCTGCTCGCGCGCTGAGCCTGGAATTCAGGCCGTCATGAAGTCGGCCAGCGGCCGGCGCGGCGCAGGCGGCACCGGCGCCATCGGATAGCCGAGGCGGCACATCATCTGCACCGTGGGGCTGCGCCTGTCGCGCGGCGGCGCGGTGCCCAGCAGCATGTCGTGCGCGGCGGCGTGGTGCGGCGCCATTTCGGCGAATTCCTCCAGCGGCTGGCTCATCGGGTGCATGCCCAGGCCCAGGTCGGTGGCGCGCAGCTGCTGGCGCACGTAGGCGCGGCCTGCCGCGATCTGCTCGGTGCGGCTGTTGCCGCGCGTGCTGAGCCAGATGAAGCCCATCGCGGTGTTGGCCTGGTCCTCGAAGAGCTGCAGGGTCTGGCGGAACGACAGGCTCTCCTCGGAAGCCGGCGTGCGGCGGTCGAACTGGCCCAGCGCGACGGCGATGCGCAGTGCCGGGTCGTTCAGCGAGAAGCCGTCGCGGTGCGCGAGGATTTCCTGCGGGCCGACGCGCAGCAGCCGCAGGTTTTCCATCGCCGTGCCGGGCGTGGTGAGCTCCACCCGCGCGGCCTCGGCGCAGAGCTTGCGCAGCGGCAGCACCCGCGCCATGTCCACCGTGCCGGCCGAGCTCACCATGCCGCCCGTGGGCACCATCGAGGCCAGGCCCTGCAGGATGTCGGCCGACACCGGCCGCGTGAGGTCGAAGCGCTGCTTGGGCGTGCGCCGCCGCAGCACCTGCGCGAAGAGCGGATCGGGCACGCCGCCGCCCGCCAGCCGCAGCCGCGCCACCGGAATGTGCGGCCAGCGCAGCGGCTCGCCGCTCAGCTCGCCCTGCGGCCACAGCTGCACGCTGGCCTGCAGGCCGTGCTGGGCGAGCGCCATCACCAGCAGCTCGATGAAGGCGCCATGGCCGATGAGCACCTGGCGGCCGAAAGGGTCGGTCTCGGGCTGCACACGCTCCCGGTCGCAATACACCACGATGGCGTCGGGCTCGCGCAGGTCGACCAGCCAGGGCTGGCGGTTGTAGGCGGTGGGGGCGGTGACGGCGTAGGCGACCGCGCGCTTGCGCAGGTCGGGCTCGTCGCCGGGGCCGTTCCATATCTCCAGCGCGGCGGCCGGCACTTCCGAGTTCAGCCACCAGGTCGCCAGCGCGGCCGCACCCGCCGCCACGACAACGCCGCCTCCCAGCAGCCGGACAAAGTTTCTACGCTCATCCATTGCGCGGATTATCGAAAGCGGGCCACCGGTTAACAATGGCTTAAGCTTCCATAACTGCTATGCAGAACTGAATACCCGATGAGAGCGGACAACGACCTGGGCTTCGACTGGCGGCTGGTGCGCGCATTCCTGGCCGCGCTCGACCACGGCAGTCTGCTGAAGGCTGCGCGCGCGACGGGTACCAGCCAGCCGACGCTGGGGCGCCATATCGCGGAACTGGAGTCGCAGCTGGGCGTGATGCTGTTCGAGCGCACCGGCCGCGGCCTGCAGCCGACAGCCATGGCCGAGCGACTGGCGGACTCGGCCCGCGCCATGGAAAGCGGCGCGCAGGCCCTGTCGCGCAGCGTGTCGGGCGCCAGCGCGCAGACGGCGGGCTCGGTGCGCATCTCGGCCAGCCAGGCCACCGCGCGCCAGATGCTGCCGAGCCTGCTGGTGCGCATGCGCCAGGAGCTGCCCGAGATCCAGGTCGACCTGGTGTCGACCAGCGAAAACAGCAACCTGCTGCAGCGCGAGGCCGATATCGCCATCCGCATGTCGCAGCCCACGACGGCCACGCTGGTGGCGCGCCGCATCGGCAGCTTCGCGCTGGGCGCCTTCGCCCATTCCGACTACCTGCGCCGCCGGGGCACGCCACGGCAGACCTCCGACCTGTACCGGCACGACGTGCTGGGCTACGACAGCATCGACACCATCATCCGGATGTCGGCCCAGCTGGGCACGCCGCTGCAGCGCGAGCATTTCTGCTTCCGCACCGACGACATGGGCGCCTACTGGGAGGCGCTGCGCCAGGGCATGGGCATCGGCTTCGTCAGCGAATCGCTGGCACGCACCGACAGCGCCGTGGTGCGGGTGCTGCCGCAGCTGAAGATCAGGTCGCTGCCGGTGTGGCTAGCGGTGCACCGCGGGATCCGCACCGACCGCCGCATCCGCGCCGTCTATGATTTCCTGGCGCGCAACATCCCCGCGTCCATCTAGACGCCGCGCCACGCCCACAACCAACGCCAAGAGGCCTCATGACCGCAGCCACCAATGCCCAGACCATAGAGCGCTTCTACAGCGCCTTCGCCAAGCTGGACGCCCCCGCCATGGAAGCCTGCTACGCACCCGACGCGGTGTTCGACGACGAGGCCTTTTCGCTGCGCGGGCGCCGCGAGGTGGGCGGCATGTGGCGCATGCTGGCCGGCGGCACCAGGGCCAAGGGCGCCGACGTGTGGAAGCTGACCTGGCGCGACGTGAAGGCCGACGACAGCACCGGCAGCGCCCACTGGGACGCGCACTACCGCTTCACCGCCACCGGCCGCATCGTGGACAACAGCATCGACGCGCGCTTCACCTTCACGCCCGACGGGCTGATCGCCACGCACCGCGACAGCTTCCCCTTCTGGACCTGGTCGCGCCAGGCGCTCGGCACGCCGGGCCTGCTGCTCGGCTGGTCGCCCATGCTGCGCAAGAAGGTGCGCGCCACCGCCGCAGCCAACCTCGCAACCTTTCTCGCACGACAGCCATGAGCAACACCAACGACACCGCCCTCGCCTTCTCCAACAACGAAGCCCAGCACCGCTACGAGGCCACGCTCGACGGCAAGCTGGCCGGCTATGCCGAATACAACCTGCTGACCGACGCGATCATGTTCACCCACACCGAAGTACTGCCCGAGTTCGAGGGCAAGGGCGTGGGCTCGGGCATCGCGAAGCACGTGCTCGGAGAGGCGCGCGCCAAGGGGCTGCATGTGATTCCGGTGTGCCAGTTCATCGCGGGCTACATCCGCAAGCACCGCGACTATGTCGACCTGGTGCGCCCCGACATCCAGCGCGCCTTCAAGATTTGAACAGGGCTCGCCCCCAGGCTGCGCGCACTTCGTGTCGCTACGCCACCCCCTACCGGGGGCAACGCCTGTGGCCCGGCAGAGCCGGTTCCGCGGTGTTCCCTGATCAGGCCGAAGAATTCTTCGGCGCGGGCAGCCACGCGAACGCCGCGATGCCCGCGACCAGCAGCGCGGCGATGGTCGCCAGCACGGCCGTGAGCGGATCGGCGCCATGCGCCGCCGCAATCGATGCGGCCACGCCCGTGCCCCACTGCATCAATGCCACGCCGAGGAACATCGCCATCGTGAAGACGGCCATCGCGCGGCCGGTGAGCGTGGCGGGATAGGCGCCGCGCACGTCGGCGTACTGCCAGACGATGAAGCCTGAGAGCACGCCGATCAGCACCATGCCGGCGATGTCGAGCCAGGCCGAGTGCAGCACCGCGATGAGCGCGAAGAGGCCCGCGTAGCCCAGGCCGCAGACCAGGATCCAGCGGCGGCGCGAGACGGCGTCGCTGCGGTCGAGCCGGCCGAACAGCGGCGCGCCGACGAGCGAGATCACCGACACCGCCAGCGCCACGTTGCCGCTCTGCACCAGCGAGTAGCCGTGGCGCTCCATCATCAGCGGGCCCAGCCATAGGCCGCGCAGCGAGATGAAGGCGGCGTAGGTGACGGCGCCCAGCACCATGATGCCCAGTGTGTGCGGCATGGCGAAGAGCGCGCCGAACTGGCGGATGGCCTCGGGGACCGACTCGCGCTTGCCCGCCGAGGCCGTGGCGGGCTCGTGCACCCAGAACCAGATCGCCAGCCACGCCAGCGCCGCCGCCACGGCCAGCACCAGGAAACCCGCGCGCCATGAATACGCCTGCACCAGCCAGGCCAGAGGCGTGCCGGTGACCAGCATGCCCACGCCGCCGATGGCCAGCACCATGCCCGACACGGTCGCGAAGCGCGCCGGCGGAAAGTGCCGCGCGATGAACACCGTGCACACCAGGAAAGCCGGCGCGCAGCCCACGCCGATCAGCGCCTGCCCCGCCACCAGCACCAGGTAGCTGGACGACACCGCCGACAGCAGCGCCCCCGCGATCGCGACAGGAAAGGCAACCAGCACCGTGCGGCGCACGCCGTGCAGGTCGATGCCGATGCCCATGAAGAGCTGCATCGCGCCGAACGCAAAATGAAAAGCCCCCGAGAAGATCCCGAGGGCCTGTGCGGAAAGATGGAAATCGGCCTGCAGCGGGCTCGCCATGATGGCGCCCACCGTGCGGAACGCCTGGCTCAGCGCGACCCCGGCGCACAGCGCCAGGACCATCGCCCAGGCCGCGCGCGGCGTCAGGGGCGCAGCATCGCCGGCGGTGCCGCTGTCAGGTGGCACCGTGGCACTTCTTGTACTTTTTGCCGCTGCCGCACGGGCATGGGTCATTGCGGCCGGGCACGGCTTCCCTGCGGATCGTTTCGGCCTTCGGCCCGAGGCTCTTCCAGAGCTGGCGCAGGTCGTACACCGCCCAGATGGCGGCGCCGAAGTCGTCGAGCCGCTGCTGGCTCACGCTGGGCGGTGCCTCGTCGCTGTACATCGACAGCGTGGGCTTGCCGGTGTCGTCCTCGGTGAGGGCGACGATGTTGTCCAGCGCGTCGTTCAGCATGCGCGCGGCTTCCTTGTCGCGCGGCTCGGCCCAGTCCTCTGGCCAGTTCTCCACGGCGTACATGAAGCCCAGCGCCCAGACCTGGGCGAAGGAGGGAATGGCCTCGCCGGCCACTTCTGCGCGCTCTTCCTCGGGCAGGGAGGCGATGGCGCCGCGGGTGTCGAGCACCTCGGGCTGCCAGCTGCGTTCGTCGTCGAGGGTTTCGACGGGGGCGTCGAGGCCCTCCTCGATCTCGATCCAGCGGCGCTTCCAGTTCCAGACGAACTCCATGTGCTGGGCGGACGAGAAGCTGTCGCCCAGCAAAACGGGCCAGTATTCGGAGGGCATGATGGGCCGGCGGGTGCAGATCAGGGCGGCCATGAAGCCCTCGCAGAACTCCCACTGGGGGATTTCCTCGTCATGCTCGCGCATGGCGTCGAGGGCCTGGTCGAGGGCGTCGAAGTCGTCGGGACCGAGGGGGGGGCGGGCGGCGGGGGTGCTGTCGGGAGGCGAAATGGGGTCGGGAATGGTCGTCATGGCAAGTTCGAGGCAGCCCTCTATGATGCAGCAGGCCACGGTCGAGACTATTTCTTCTATGCCCACGATTATTCCGTTTCCGACGCGCTACAGCGCCTTCGCCCTGTGCGTGGTCGGTCTGGTGGCCTGCCTGGCCTTCGTGCTGGTTTCGCCGCACCTGTGGCTGGCCTGGATCGGGGTGGCGGTTTTCGCGGTACTCACAGGTACCGGCGTACACGACCTTCGGCAGGCCCGGCACGCCATCCTGCGCAACTACCCGGTGATCGGCCACCTGCGCTTCCTGCTGGAGTTCATCCGCCCCGAAATGCGGCAGTACTTCATCGAGAGCGACTCCGAGGCCGCGCCCTTCTCGCGCGCCCAGCGCTCGCTGGTGTATCAGCGCGCCAAGGGCGACCCCGACAACCGCCCCTTCGGCACGCAGATCAACGTGACCATCGCGGGCTACGAGTGGATCAACCACTCGATGCGGCCGACCAGGCTGGCCGGCCACGATTTCCGCATCGTGATCGGCGGCACGCCGCAGCCGGCGGGCGCGAACCCCGCCCAGGTCTGTACCCAGCCGTACAGCGCGAGCGTGTTCAACATCTCGGCCATGAGCTTCGGGGCCCTGTCGGCCAACGCCATCCTCGCGCTCAACAAGGGCGCGAAGATGGGTGGCTTCGCGCACGACACCGGGGAAGGCTCGATTTCGCAGCACCATCGCGTGCACGGCGGCGACCTGATCTGGGAGATCGGCTCGGGCTACTTCGGCTGCCGCAACGACGACGGCAGCTTCAGCGAGGAACGCTTCACCGCCAATGCGCGCGACCCGCAGGTGAAGATGATCGAGATCAAGCTGAGCCAGGGCGCCAAGCCCGGCCACGGCGGCGTACTGCCGGCCCCCAAGGTCACGCCCGAGATCGCGGCAGCGCGCGGCGTGCCGGTGGGCGTGGACTGCATCTCGCCCGCCTCGCACAGCGCCTTTTCCACGCCTACGGAAATGATGCATTTCGTCGCCCGGCTGCGCGAACTCTCGGGCGGCAAGCCCACCGGCTTCAAGTTCTGCCTGGGCCATCCGTGGGAGTGGTTCGGCATCGTCAAGGCGATGCAGGCCACCGGCATCACGCCCGACTTCATCGTGGTCGACGGCGCCGAGGGCGGCACCGGCGCGGCGCCGGTCGAGTTCAGCGACCACGTGGGCGCGCCGCTGCAGGAAGGGCTGCTGCTGGTGCACAACACGCTGGTGGGCGTGAACCTGCGCCACCGCATCAAGATCGGCTGCGCCGCCAAGGTGATCACCGCCTTCGACGTGGCGCGCATGATGGCGCTGGGCGCCGACTGGTGCAACGCCGCGCGCGGTTTCATGATGGCCCTGGGCTGCATCCAGGCCCAGAGCTGCCACACCGGCCACTGCCCCACCGGCGTGACCACGCAGGACCCGCTGCGCCAGAAGGCGCTGGTGGTGCCGACCAAGGCCGAGCGGGTGCAGAACTTCCACCGCAGCACGCTGCACGCGCTGCAGGAACTGGTGCAGGCCGCGGGCCTGGACCATCCGCAGCAGATCACCGCGCACCACATCGTGCGCCGCATCTCCGACACCGAGGTGCGCCTGTTGAGCAACCTGGTGATGCAGGTGCAGCCGGGCGCCCTGCTCGGCCCGCTCGACGAGCAGCACAATGTCTTCCGTACCTACTGGCCGCTGGCCAGTGCAGAGAGTTTCCAGCCCGTCACGCAGGGCCCGCAGGGGCTGGTGGCGGGCTTCGCAATGGCCGCATGAACCCACTGAGTAGAGGCGCCAGCCGGCGCCCGCAAACGCGCAAGGGCGCAGCTTCGGCGCCCGCGCCCCTTGACGCGATTTCTCCCAGCCCGCCCGCGCCCGGCGACTACGCCGAGTTCCTGCGCGCGACCCTGCCGCAGCAGCAGAAGAACGTGGCCAGCCACCGCTTCGGCAGCGAGCGCGTATGGCTCAAGAAGGCCGGCCCGCGCCACGGCAAGTGGGGCTACCGCGTGATGGCGGCAGTCGCGCGCATGGCGCGGCTGGACATCATCAAGCCCGTGCCCAACCCCGGCGGCGAGGCCGCCATCGCCACCGAGGCGCGCCGGCTCAAGCAGCTCGCCGCCGCCGGCCTGCGCGTGCCGGTGGTACTGGCGCAGCAGCCCGACGGCCTGCTGATTTCCGACTTGGGCGAAAGCGGCCGCGCGACCGTCGTGCTGCAGGAGCGGCTCGACCAGGCTGCCGCCGCCGGCCCCGCTGCGCTGCTGTCGGTATGGCGCGAGGGCCTCGCCGCCATCGCCGCCGTGCACGTGCGCGGCCAGCACCTGAGCCAGGCCTTCGACCGCAACCTCGTGCAGTGCCCCGACGGCGTGATCGGCTACATCGACTTCGAGGACGACCCCGCCGAGGTCATGACCCTGGCCGAATGCCAGGCCCGCGACTGGCTCAGCTACCTGCACTCCACCGCCATGATGCTCGAGGCCGCCGCGCCGCAGGCCGCAGGCCAGCACTGGCACGCGGCCCTGGCCGGCGTGGGCGAAGAGGTGCGCGAGCGCATCGCCAACGCGGCCAGGCGCATGAAGTGGGCACAGAAGCTGCCGGCCAGCCGGCGCTGGGGGCGCGATACGCAGCGCGTGCGGGCAGTGGCGCGGCTGTTGGGGCGGTGGCATCTGACGCCTGCCAGCGGGGTGCAGCACTAGCGGCGGTCGAGGCGCTTCTGCCGCCACTTGCGGAACAGCCGGTCGCCGAGCCAGCCTCCAGCAGGCAATGCGACAAGCTGGATGGCAAGCGCAACCATGTACGCGCGACTCAAGTCGTCGTCATTCTTCGCGAAGTTGAGTTCGTACCACTGGCCCGCCTGGCCGATGAGCTTGTAGAAAAAGAGGCCGAGCATGCCCGCTCCGGCAAGGATGGAAAGCACTCGGATTGCAAGGCTCATGACGCGATTCGGAGGGAGCTGCACACGGGGCGGGGTGTCGCCGGGCGCCCTTCGACATGCGGAAACTGGCAGCGGCGCGGCAGCCTCCTTGCAAGGCCCAAAAGCAACCGAAGCGTCAAGACGGCTATTGCCGATCGGCTCATTTCTTCAGCCATTTGCGAACCAACCAATCGCCAAGCCAGCCCCCAGCGATGAAACAAAGGACTTGTATTGCAAGGGCAATTGCGAAGGCTTGCGTCAGATCGCTCTCGCTTTGAGCCTTGTTCATTTCGTACCAGTGGTCAATGGATACGAGGAGTCCCTTGGTCACAACAAAGCCGAGTCCGAGTCCGCCCAGCACGATGCCAATGAGGCGAAGCAGAGCTTTCGAGTGATATCCCGGATTCATATGCGTTGCAGTGGCGACGCTTGGCAGAGGCTCTATACGCGGTCGGACTGTCTCTTGCGCCACTTGCGAAACAGCCGATCGCCGAGCCAGCCGCCGATGGCGGCGGCAATCGCCTGGACAGCAAGCGAGAGTGCATAGAGATCAGACAGGTCGTCGAAACTCCGAGCCCGATTCACTTCGTACCATTGACCCGCAGGGATGAGCACGCATACCGCAACGAGAAAGCTGAGCGCCAGCGCGCCGGCCACGATGCAGAGCACTCGAGCAAGTAGTTTCATAAGACAGGCCAGAACCATATGGCTTGTGCTTGGCGCATGTCGGTCAACACTCCTTCCCATGAGATGTGCCACTGAATCAGAAACCACGAAGACCGCTTCGTCATCCGCGAACCATTCCAGAGATCAATGTGGTCACCCTGCCGCCCCTCGCCCCAATAGTTCTGGACGAACACGATACCCGTGCGCCCCGCGATTTTCTCGAACCCATCCTTGCCCGAGTACTTCTCGGTGCGAGACATCAGACCGGCCTTGCCCGAGTCCAGCCAGTTCGCCAGCTCCTGGGCCCTGATCGGGTACTTCGGGCTGTCCTTCTGCCACGAGTAGACGCCCGGAAAGCTGCCGAGGCTCAGGCTGGAGCGGATGAATGCCGCTCCAACGTTGATGGCACATTGATCCTTGTAGATGTTCTTGTCCAGCAAGGCATCGTCGCCCTTGATCATCGGGTGGTTTGCCCAGAGGGCCGCGAAGGATGGCTGCATGATTTCCAGTTGCTCGAGGCAAGCGGAACCCCGCGATGCCGTCACCGCAACCCCTCGCCCTGCTGAAAATGTAGAGCCGCTTCCAGCAAATTCGGTGATGAAAAGGTTGTCAATTGATTCCTGACGCCAGGAACCAACATCGCCGCTAGCCCGCGTACGCCGCCTGCACCACCACCCCGCGCAGCGCCAGCCTCTTCTTCATCGACAGCACCGCCCGGTCCTTGCTCAGCAGCAGCGCCCTGTGCGCCACGGCGAGGTCGATGAAGATCTGGTCGTCGGGGTCGCTGCACACGCAGGGCGCGCGCGGCGGCGTGCCGTCGAGCATGCGCACGCGTGTGTCGAAGTCGGCGAGCACCGCGGGCGGCTGCAGTTCGCGCTGGGCCATGCGCCGGGCGATCAGCGGGTAGCCCAGCACCCGCTCCAGTTCGACGCGCATGGCGGCGGTGGCGAGCCAGCGCAGCTCGCCGGCGGCCAGCCGGGCGGCCAGCGGGGCCCAGGCGGGGTCTTCGAAGACCAGCAGGTCGAGGGCGATGTTGGTGTCGATGACGACGGGGCCGGGTTCTGTCAACGTCATGGAATGTTCAGGAAATCCGGCCGATGTTGCACCATACGAGGCCGGCGCCAGTTCCATGCCGCCGGTACGCGAAAATACCCGTCCGCATACGCCTTCCTTCGACCACGCCTTCCTTCATGAAACGAATACCGCTGCTCTGCCTCGCCCTGCTCGCCTCGACGGGTGTCAGGGCCGAGTGGCTGACCCTCACGGGCACACCGGGGGACGCCGCCAGCAGCTATGTGCAGGTCGATCCGAGCAGCATCGAGGTGGACGGCTCGCGCCGCAACGTGGCGCTGCGCATGAACCTGAGGGAAGGCCGCCTCAACCGTGACGGCGTCAGGTTCCGCTCGTTCCAGGGCGTCGCCACGGTCGATTGCGACGCCCGCAGCGCCCGCTATGTGAGCGCGAGCTACTTCTCGCTGCCTAATTTCGTGGGCGAACCGGTCCAGGTGAAGCATTTCGAGGAAGGCGACGTTCGCCCGGTGACACTGCCTGGCGCGCCGACCGAGATGGCCGCGCGCATGGTCAACGCGGCGTGCGCAGTGCGGCCGAAGCAGGCGCCCCGGTCCGAGGACGCCGGCGGCGAATCACCGCCGCGCTGAGCCCGCGACCATGTCGAAGCGGAACAGGCGGCATTCGATGGGGCCGTTCCACATCGGCACGCGGCGCGATTCCTTCAGGCGCATCAGCTTCGGCAGCTTCAGGTCGGGCGTGAGCACCCAGGCGGTCCAGCCGGCGTAGTTCTTCTTCCAGTGGGTGGCGAGTTGCGGGAAGAAGTCGCCGCCGTCGCCCTCGGTGGACTGCGCCGCCTCGCGCGCGCCGGGGCGGCCCCCTCCGCCGCCTCCGCCCGCGCCCGCCACGCCGCCCACGGCGATGCGCTCGCCATACGGCGGGTTGAGCATGATCACACCGCCGTCCTCGACAGGAGGCATGCGCTGCAGCGCGTCGCCGCCGCGGAACTCGACGGCCTGCGCCACGCCGGCGCGCTCGGCATTGCGCTGGGCGAAATCGACCATGCGGTGCGACACGTCGGAGCCGAAAACCGCCGGGGCGCCGTCACCGGCCACGGCCGCCTCGGCGTCCTTGGCCTCCTGCCTGATCGCCGACCACACGTGCGCCTGGAACGGCAGCAGCTTCTCGAAGCCGAAGCGCCGCAGCGATCCGGCTGCGATGCCGCTCGCGATCTGCGCCGCCTCGATGGCGATGGTGCCGCTGCCGCAGCAGGGGTCGTACAGCGGCTGGCCCGACACCTCGCCGGTCTCGGGGTTCCACCAGCCGCTGGCGGCCAGCATGGCGGCGGCCAGGGTTTCCTTCAGCGGGGCGTCGCCCTTGTCCTGGCGCCAGCCGCGCTTGAACAGCGGCTCGCCGCTGGTGTCGATGTAGAGCGTGCAGGTGTCTGTGGTCAGGTGGGCGAACACGCGGCAGTCGGGCCACTGGGTCTCGATGCTCGGGCGCACGCCGTTGGCCTTGGCGCGGAAGCGGTCGGCAATGGCGTCCTTGATGCGCAGGGTGGCGAAGTTCAGGCTCTGCAGCGGGCTGTGCTGGGCGGTGGTCTCGATCTTGAAGGTCTGCTTCGGGGTGAACCAGATCTCCCAGGCCACGCCGCTGGCGATGGCGTAGAGGTCGTTCTCGTTGCGGTAGGGGGCGTGGGCCAGCTCGACCAGCACGCGCTGTGCCAAGCGGCTGTGCAGGTTGAGCTTCAGGCCGTCGCGCCAGCCGGCGCGCACGCGCACGCCGCCGCGCAGGGAGAGCAGGTCTTGCCCGGCGCGGCCGGTCAGGGCGTGCACCTCCTGGGCAAGGAATTCCTCGACGCCGGCGGCGCAAGGCAGGAAAAAGGAGAGATCGTTCACGGAAAACTGGCTACCGGTAAGCCCGAAGCCCGACTAGGGGACTCCATTGTCGCCGCGACGCGGACCTTCCTCTATATAGTCAATTTTGCCGATGACCCCCACGCCCGCATCTCCGCCCGCACCGGCCGCCGCCGGCAACGGCGACCGCTTCGCGATCCAGTGCGAGGTGCTGCGGCTGTCGATCCGCCCCATCGGGCCGGTGCTGCTGGCCCAGTACCTGCTGAACTGCGGCGTGGCGGCGCTCTTCGCCTGGCAGGTGTCGCTGGCGCGCGCGCTGGCGTGGATCGCGCTCATCACCGGGGTGACGGTGATGCGCGGCTTCTTCCCGCAGCGCCTGCCCGAGCCCTTCACGCCCGCCAGCCTGCGCGAGGCCCAGCGCACGCACACGCTGCGCACCGCCGTCTGGGAGCTGGCGCACGGCCTGGCCGGCGTGCTGCTGTTCGACCCGGCCAGGGCCGACCTGCAGCTGCTGCTGGGCCTGATCATCATGGGCATGACGCTGTCGTCGGCCTTCTCGGTGTCGTTCTACACGCCGGCCACGCAGCTGGCGATCACGCTGCTGCTGGCGCCGATCATCGTCACCGGCCTCTGGCTGGGCGCGCCGGTGATGGCGGCAGTGGCGGTCATCGGCATCGGCCTGACCGCGATGATGTGGAAGCTGGTGGCCGAGCGGTCGCGCCAGCTCGAGGAAAACATCGGCCTGCGCCTGAACGAACACCGCCTGCGCGAACAGGCCCTGGCCGGCCTTCGCGCCTCCGAACAGGCGCAGGCAGAGCGGCTGCGCTTCTTCTCGGCCGCCAACCACGACCTGCGCCAGCCGGTGATGGCCATCGGCCTGCAGGCCGAGGTGCTGCGCCAGCAGCTGAACGACGGCGCGAGCATGGAGGCAGTGCAGCACACGGTAGGCTCGCTGGCGCGTGCCCAGCAGGCGCTGGAGGGGCTGACCAACCAGCTGCTGGAAATCGGCCGCATCGAGGCCGCGGTCGATCCGCTGCGCCCCACCAGCGTGGCGCTGGCGCCCCTGCTGCACGAACTGGCGCGGCAGGCAGGCAACGGCCGGGTGCTTGTGCGCTGCCCGCCGGACGCCATTGCCTGGAGCGACACCGTCTCGCTGCGCCGCGTGCTCGCCAACCTGGTCGACAACGCCGTCAAGTTCACGCCGCGCGGGCGCGTGCTGCTGGCGGTGCGCTCGCGCCACCGCAGCGCCCGTCGGGCCTGGCGCGTGGAAGTGCGCGACAGCGGCATCGGCATCGCGGCCGATGCCCAGCAGCGCGTGTTCGACGACTTCGAGCAGATCGGCAACGTGGAGCGCAACCTGCAGCGCGGCCACGGGCTGGGGCTGGCGATCGTGCGGCGGCTGGCGGCGCAACTGGGCATCGAGGTGACGCTGCGCTCGGCGCCGGGGCGGGGATCGGTGTTCGCCTTCGAGCTGCCCGCCGCGCCCGAGGGGACGACAGTGGCCTCGCCGGCCGCCACCCCGGTTGCCGTGAAGGACGACGGAACCGACACGACGCGCAGGCTGCGCCCGGGCCTCGCCGTGCTGGTGGTGGAAGACAACGCGGTGGTGGCCGACAGCCTCTCGGCGCTGCTGCGGCAGTGGGAGGTGGAGCCGCGCGTCTACGCCAGCGCGGCCGAAGCGCTGGCGCTGGCCGACCTGCACGCGCTCGACGCGGCGCTGTGCGACATCCGCCTGCCGGGCGCGCTCGACGGCATCGCGCTGGCCGAGAGGCTGCAGCGCCAGAAGCCCTCGCTGGCGATCGCACTGATCTCGGCCGACATCAACGAGGCCACGCAGCGGCTGGCCACCGAGCGCGGCTGGCATGCGCTGCGCAAGCCGGTGCAGCCGGAAGAACTGCGCCGGCTGCTGCTGGGCGCGCAGCAGCAACAGGCGCGCGGCTGACACCGGCGCCGGGGATCGATCGAGCTGGCACGGCCCGTGCTGCCATCGCTTCCGGGATATGCTCCGCGCACAGGCCGCCGCCCCTGCCTCCGATGTCCACCGACACGCCTTCCACCCCTCTCGCCGCCGGCTCGCGCGGCCTGCGCTACGACCCGTTCGCCATCGCGCTGCACTGGCTGCTCGCGGTGCTGATCGTCGGCTCCTTCGGCGTGGGGCTCTACATGACGGGGCTGCCCTTCTCCCCGCTGCGGCTGAAGGTCTACAACTGGCACAAATGGGCGGGCGTGACCATCCTCGCGCTGTCGGCGCTGCGGCTGCTGTGGCGGCTGGGGCACCGCCCGCCGGCTCTGCCCCAGGGCACCTCGGGCCTGCAGGTGGCGGGCTCGCGCGTCAGCCACACGCTGATGTACCTGCTGTTCTTCGCGGTGCCGCTGTCCGGCTGGGCCTACAGTTCGGCCATGGGCATGCCGGTCTCGTGGTTCGGCATGCTGGCGCTGCCCGACTTCGTGTCCGCCGACCATGATTTCGCCGAAGCGGTGCTGCAGCCGCTGCACCGCAACTGCGCCTTCGCGCTGGCGGGCATCACGCTGCTGCACGTGGCGGCGGCACTCAAGCACCACTGGATCGACCGCGACGGTCTGCTCAAACGCATGTGGCCCGGGCCACGCTAGGAATCTGCCGGATCATGAGTTCCCTACTTTTCCGTCTTCCCCCAACGCTGCTGGTTCTTGCCGCGGCGCTGCCGGCCGTCGCCGGGCCCTCGGCGGCATCCGCCACGAAGCTCGTCGCCGACAGGAGCCAGATCGTGTTCGTCACCAAGCAGATGGGCGTGCCGGTGGAAGGCAGCTTCAAGAAGTTCGACGCGCAGGTGGCCTTCGATCCGAAGAAGCCCGAGGGCGGCAGCGTCGCGCTGCAGATCGACACGGCCAGCGCCGGCTTCGGCGTGCCGATGAGCGATGCCGAACTGCCCAAGCAGCCATGGTTCGACGCCGCGCACTTTCCGCAGGCCAGCTTCCAGTCGGGCGCCATCAAGGCGCTGGGCGAGGGCAAATTCGAGATGGCAGGCAAGCTCACCATCAAGGGCACGACGAAGCAGGTGACGGTGCCCGTCAGCATCGCGGCGGCAGCCGGCGGCGGCAACTACTCGGTGGCCTCCGGAAGCTTTACGATCCAGCGGCTCGACTACAAGGTGGGCGAAGGAGAATGGACCGACACCTCGGTGGTCGGCAACGATGTGCAGGTGCGCTTCAAGTTCACGCTGGCAGGGCTCGCCGCGCCGTGAGCCGCCTCCCCCGCTTTCCTACCCGGTTTTCTCTTTCATGCTCCATGCAGCCAACGCCATGAAAAAGCTTCTTCTTCTCGCCGCGGCCCTGTCGGCCGCCGCATTCACCGGCAGCGCCTCGGCGCAGCAACAACAGCAACTGCCATCGGAATTCGCGCCGGCCGTGGCCGCCAAGCCCGCGGGCGGGCCGGCCAAGAACGCCAACTACGTGATCGACCCGACCCACACCTTCGTGATGTACGAGATGGGCCACTACGGCACCACCACCAACCGCGGCCGCTTCAGCACCAAGGACGGCTCAGTGCAGATCGACGGCACCGGCGCCAGCGGCAAGGTCGACATCACGATGGACATCAGCTCCATCAACACCGGCGTCGACCTGCTCAACCGCCACGTGCAGAGCAAGGACTTCTTCAACGTGGCCGAGTTTCCGACCGGCCGCTTCGTGGCCGACCGCATCGACATCTCCGGCGACAAGGTGGTCGACGTGCCCGGCAAGCTCACGCTGATGGGTCAGACCCGCCCCGTGACGCTGAAGGCCGTGCGCTTCAACTGCTACCTGAGCCCGCTGATCAACCGCCAGGTGTGCGGCGGCGACTTCGAGACCACCGTGGAACGCAGCGACTGGGGCATCACCTGGGGCCTGAACTTCGGCTTCGAGAACAAGGTGCGGCTGCTGGTGCAGGTCGAAGCGGTCAACGTGCAGTGACGACACCGAAGGCAACGCCATGATCGACACCACCCTAGCCCTGCTCGGCATCGCCGGCGCCATGACCGTGGGCGCGATGAGCCCCGGCCCCAGCTTCGTGATGGTGGCGCGCACGGCCGTGACTTCGCGCGCCGACGGCCTGGCGGCCGCGCTGGGCATGGGCGCGGGCGGGCTGGTCTTCGCGATCGCGGCGCTGGCGGGGCTGCAGGCAGCGTTCCTCGCGGTGCCGGCGCTGTACCTGGCGATCAAGGGGTTGGGCGGCGCGTACCTCGTGTACCTGGGCTTCCGCATCTGGCGCGGCGCGCGGCAGCCGCTGGCCGTGGCGCAGGAGGCCGATGCCTCGCAGCGCCCGCAGGGCCGGGGCAAGCGCACTTTCCTGCTGGGCCTTGCCACGCAGGTGAGCAACCCGAAGACGGCCGTGGTCTACGCGAGCATCTTCGCGGCCTTCCTGCCGCGCGAGGTGCCACTGGTGCTGGCGCTGGCGGTGCCGGCGGTCATCTTCTGCATCGAGACGGGCTGGTATTCGATCGTGGCGCTGGCACTGTCCTCGGCGGCGCCGCGCTCGGCCTACCTGCGCTACAAGGTCTGGATCGACCGCGCGGCGGGCGGCGTGATGGGGCTGCTGGGGCTGCGGCTCGTGTGGTCGGCCGTGCGCGGCACCTGACCTAGAGCAGGCTCTCCGGCGTCAGCGGCGCCAGGATCTCAAGCATGGTCCGGTCCCAGAAGCCGGAGTCGGGCTCCTCGGTCAGCACGGTGATCTTGCCGGCGTCGTCGCTGACCCATTCGATGCGCGACTGGTCGCTGCCCTCGGCGAAGCGCAGCCTGTAGGCGCCCTGCTGCTTGAGCACATCGATGAGCTTCAACGCCTGCTGCGCCATCTCGGGGCTGCGGATGAAAAGGCCGATCTCGGTGTTGTGCGTTTCCGAGCGCGGGTCGAAATTCATCGAGCCGACGAAAAGAATGCGCTGGTCGATCACCGCCGACTTGGCGTGCAGCCGGCCCACCGAGGTGCCGAAGAGGCCCAGCCGCACGCTGCTGCGGGTGCGCTTGGTGCTCAGCTCGTAGAGATCGGCGCCGAGCTTGAGCATGTCGGGCCGGTAGCGGCGGTAGGCGGTGTGCACCAGCGGCTCGTCGGTGGCTGCCAGCGAGTTGGTGACCACGCTGATCTTCACGTTGCGGCCGCGGATCTCGCGCATCACCTCCAGCCCCGAAGCGCCCGGGATCAGGTAGGGCGAGACGATGGTCACTTCAGAACGCGCGCGGCGCATCTGCTCGACCACGTTGTAGCGCACGCTGTCCACGTCCAGCAGCGGCACGCCGCCGTAGGAAGCGGTCTTGCCGATCACGCGCTCGGGCGAATCGGCATAAGCCTCGGCGGTGGTCCAGATCAGGCCGAGCTTGCCGGCATCCAGGTCTTCGGCCATCGGGCTGTAGCCCAGCAGGTCGTTGGGCGCGGGCTTCGGCGGCGGGGGCGTGGTGTCGGGGCCGGTGGCCAGCTCGAAGCGCTTCTGCAACTCCTCGCGCGGCAGGTCGCTGGTCACCACGGACTGGATCGGCCGCACGTAGATGCTGTTCCAGTACTGGTCGAACAGGCTGCCCAGCCGGGGAACCAGCGCGCCGGTGACGAAGGTGTCGAGGTCGATGAAGTTCTCGCCCGAGGTGCGCCTGAAGTACTGGTTGCCGATGTTGCGCCCGCCCGCCACCGCCATCGCGCCGTCGGCGATGAACAGCTTGTTGTGCATGCGGCGGTTGACGCGGCTGAAGTCGAAGAGCGAGGCGGTGAAGCGCTTCAGCAGGCTGCCGCGGCCGGCCGGGAAGGGGTTGAACAGGCGCAGCTCCACGTTGGGCGTGGCGGCGAGGCCCAGCAGCAGCTCGTCCTCGCCGGAGGTGTAGAGGTCGTCCATCAGCAGCCGCACGCGCACGCCGCGCTGGGCGGCGTCGCGCAGGGTGCGCAGCAGGTAGCGGCCGGTCTCGTCGTTCTCGATCTGGTAGTACTGCACGTCGAGCGTGCGCTGGGCGCGGCGCGCGAGCTGGATGCGGGTGTCGAAGGCGAAGTCGCCGCCGGGCATCAGGCGGAAGCCGCTGAGGTCGGGGTCGGGCTGCGAGGCCAGCGCGATCTTGCCCAGGGCGGTGTCGGCCGAGACGGCGATGGTCCTGGTGGGCGGGCGCGGGGCCTCGTCGGGCAGGGTGGCGCAGCCGGCGAACAGCAGCACTGCCACCATGGCGAAGACCCAATGCCCGGCGCGCGACATCAGGCCACGGCTCATCGGCTTCTTTCTAGAGTGCCTTGCGCAGGTTGGCGGGGGCGATGCGCAATGCTTCGCGGTACTTGGCGACGGTGCGGCGCGCGCACTCGATGCCCTGCTCCTTCAGCATCTCGGAGATCTGGCTGTCCGACAGCGGCTTCTTCACGCTCTCCGAGCCGACGAACTGCTTGATGAGCGCGCGCACCGCGGTGCTCGACGCGTTGCCGCCGGTCTCGGTGCCCAGCGCCGAGCCGAAGAAGTACTTGAGCTCGACCGTGCCGAAGGGCGTGGCCATGTACTTGGCGGTGGTCACGCGCGAGATGGTGGACTCGTGCAGGCCCAGCTCGTCGGCGATCTCGCGCAGCACCAGCGGGCGCATGGCGAGCTCGCCGTGCACGAAGTAGCTCTTCTGCCGCTCGACGATGGCGTTGCTCACGCGCAGGATGGTGTCGAAGCGCTGCTGGATGTTCTTGATGAACCAGCGCGCCTCCTGCAGCCGCTGCGACAGCGCCTGGCTGCCCTCGCCCTTGTGCGACTTGAGCGCGCCGGCGTAGATGTCGTGCACGCGCAGGCGCGGCATGACCTCGGGATTGAGCATGACGCGGAACTTCACGTTGGTGCCGCGCCCGGTCTTGGTGACGATGACGTCGGGAACGATGATGTTGCGTTCCACGTCGACGAAGCTGCGGCCCGGCTTGGGCTCCAGCCGCGCGATGACCTGCAGCGCCGAGCGCACCAGCTCCTCGCTGCTGCGGGTGAGCGTGGCCAGGCGCTTGAAGTCGCGGCGCGCGAGCAGCTCCATGGGCTGCTTGCAGATGGCGATGGCGGTCTTGCGGACCAGCTCTTCTTCCTCGGTCTCGTCGTCGCTGGCCATGGCGCGCAGCTGGATGCTCAGGCACTCGCCGAGGTCGCGCGCGCCGACGCCGGCGGGCTCCAGGCTCTGCAGCAGGCCGAGCGCCACCTGGAAGTGGTGCACGAGGTCGTCGAACTCGTCGTTGTCGTCGCCGGCCAGGCCCGAGGCCAGCGCGGGCAGCGAGTCTTCGAGGTAGCCGTCGTCGTTGAGCGATTCGATGAGAAAGCGCAGCGCGGCGCTGTCGCTCTCGTTGAGCCGCAGGCTCAGCGCCTGGCGGTGCAAAAAGGACTGCAGCGACTCTTGGCTGCGCGCGAGCTCGGTGGCATCGGCGCGCTCGTCGTCGCCTGCGTTGTTCTGGCGCGCGGGCGCATCGCCGCCCCATTCGCTGTCGTCGGGCGCCATGTCGACGGTGCCGTCGCCTTCCCAGTCGGGCTCGCGCTCGGAGATCTCGGCGGCGGGGCCGTCGGAGTCGGCGGCCGTGGAAGCCGTTTCGGAAGAGGAAGTGGTGGAGGTCGAACCGGACGTGGGCGCGAAGTCGCTTTCGCCGCCTTCACTGCCGCTGCCGCCATTGCCATCCTCGTCGCGCGGTACCGGGGCATCCGCAGTCTCGAGCCCGAACTCTTCGCGCACGGCTTCTTCCGCGGTGCGCTCGAGGAACGGGTTCTCGTCGAGCATCTGCTCCACCTCCTGGCTCAGTTCGAGCGTGGAGAGCTGCAGCAGCCTGATCGACTGCTGCAGCTGCGGCGTGAGCGCCAGATGCTGCGAAACGCGAAGGGACAGCCCTTGCTTCATGATGGAAACCGCCCCCGCGCCTTACATGCGGAAGTGCTCGCCCAGGTACACCCTGCGTACCTCGGCGTTGTCGACGATCTCCGAAGGCGTGCCTTGTGCCAGCACGTGCCCGTCGCTGATGATGAATGCGTGGTCGCAGATGCCCAGCGTCTCGCGCACGTTGTGGTCGGTGATGAGCACGCCGATGCCGCGCTCCTTCAGGAAGCTGATGATCCGCTGGATTTCGATCACCGCGATCGGGTCGATGCCGGCGAAGGGCTCGTCCAGCAGGATGAAGCGCGGCTGCGTGGCCAGCGCGCGCGCGATCTCGACGCGGCGGCGCTCGCCGCCCGACAGCGCCAGCGCGGGCGAATCGCGCAGGTGGTCGACGCGCAGGTCGGCCAGCAGGTCGGTCAGGCGCTCCTCGATGTGCTCCTTCGACAGCGGCACCAGCTTGCCGTTCGCGTCGGGCTCGCTCTGCAGCTCGAGCACGGCACGCACGTTTTCCTCGACCGTGAGCTTGCGGAAGATGGAGGCTTCCTGCGGCAGGTAGCTCAGGCCCATGCGGGCGCGGCGGTGAATCGGCATGTGGGCGATGGGCTCGCCGTCGATGGTGATGTCTCCGGCATCGGCGCGCACCAGCCCCACGATCATGTAGAACGAGGTGGTCTTGCCGGCGCCGTTCGGGCCGAGCAGCCCGACGACTTCGCCCTTCTGCACGTCGAGCGAGACGTCCTTCACGACCGTGCGGCTGCCATAGCTCTTCTTCAGGCCGCGCGCGACCAGGCGGCTGCCCGGTGCGCCGTTGGCGTCCTGAGTTCCTGCGGATTCGATCACTTGCGCGTGTCTCCCTGGTCACTGAGCGTGGTGCTCTGGCGCAGGCCCTTGCCGGGTGCAGGGGTGGGCGCCGGAGCCGGCGCCTTCGCACCGCCGGCCGGGGCCGAGGCGCCTGCGGCCGGCGCGGTGGCGGCCTTGGGGGTGAGGATGGTCCTGACGCGTCCGCCCGGGGCCGAGGCGTTCACGGCAGTGTTCGGCGGCACGGTGGAACCGTTGACGGTGTAGGTGTCGTTGCTCTGGTCGTAGACGATCAGCGCGCCCTGGCTCTCGTCGTTCGGCGTGGCGCCCAGCAGGCGGCGCATGGTGGCGTTGCGGATGAACTTGACGTTGTCGGCGCGGCTGTCGTACTCGATGACTTCCGACTCGCCTTCGATCCACTCGTCGGGCGCGTTGCGCTTCTGCTTGTAGTAGGCCCGCTTGCCCGGCGCCGCCGTGACCACGCCGTACTGGTAGCCCTCGGCGTCCTGGCGCACGTCCAGCCGTGCGCCACGGATGATGATCGTGCCCTTTGTCACCAAAACGTTGCCGGTGAACACGCTGGTCTGCTTCAGGTCGTCGTAGCGCATCGAGTCGGACTCGATGTTCATCGGCTTGGAGCGGTCGGCGGTTTCGGCCACCGCTCCCGAGGCGAGGCCTGCCAGCAACAGCGCGCCGGCGGCCAGGCGGCCGATGCGACGCAGGAAGGGGGTTGTGGGGTAAGAGTGCAATGTCATAGAGGCACGAAACTTGCTCGGCATTGTATGCGGCTGAGTGCTTCTGCCCCGCACGCACAGGTGAAAAAGCCCGCCTAAGCGGGCTTGACTTTCCTTCTGGTTTTCTACCAGAAACACCGCGCAACGGCGCGGCACGGTTCAGCTTTTCGGGCTTCAGCCCTTCTTCGCTTCACCGATCAGATAGTTCACGACCTGAAGTACTTTGGTCATGTTGCCGGCGGTTTCGCCGTCCACGTACCAGCGGCCGGCCACGGCCATCGCGGGCACGCCGGCCACCTTGTAGGCGTCGGTCAGCTGCGAGGCGCGCTTGGCCTTGCTGGCCACGCCGAACGAGGTGAAGGTTTCCTTGAACTTGGTGGCGTCCAGGCCGTTGGCGGTGGCCCAGGCAATGATGTTGGCGTCGCCGTTCACGTTCTGGCGCTGCGCGTGGATCGCGTTGAACACCTTGGGCTGGAACTCGTCGACCTTGCCCATGGCTTCGAGCGCGTAGTACAGGCGCTGCTTGGCTTCGACGTCGTTGCCCACGAAGGGAACGGGAATGCGGCGGAAGGAAACTTCCTTCGGGATGGTCTTGAGCCACGCTTCCAGCGTCGGCTCGAAATCGTTGCAGTGCGGGCAGTTGTACGAGAAGAACTCGACCACCTCGACCTTGCCCGCGGGAGCGTCGACAGGCACGCGCTTGTCGAGCACCAGGTACTCGGAACCGGCCTTGGGCGCGCGCGCCTGGGCGTGGGCCGTGTTGACACCCAGGGACATCAGCCCGAGCGAAGTGGCGGCCAGCGAAAAGTCACGACGTTTCATTTGAAAGGGTTCTCCAGTTGGTACGGCAGACTGAGCCGGCGCGCGGCGGGGAGTTCCACTCCCCTGCTCGACGGCGCGCCCGAAGCTACGAAAGGCGATATGAAAGGCGACGAATGGTGGCGGTAAACGCCGCCCGGCGGGGCTTGAGGGCTATTCCGGCTGTTGTGTGCAGCGCTCAGCGCTGCACGCGGACCAGCGCGGAATCCATGCCGCCGCCGTCCAGACGTTCCTTCAGGCGGTCGGCGTCGTCCTTCTTGCTGAACGGACCGGCGCGCACGCGGTAGACGGTGCGGCCCGCCTGCTCGCGCTCCGTGACCTTGGCCTCGACGCCCATCAGCGACAGCTTGGCGCGCTGCGCCTCGGCGTCCTCGGTGGTGCGGAAGGCGCCGGCCTGCACGAAATACATGAAGGGATCGGGGCCCGAACTGCTGCCAGCATTGCTGTTGCTGCTGCTCGGCGCGGCCGACGCGGTGGTCGTGCTGCCAGAGCCGGAGACCTGGCCCGAACGCGCGCGGGCCAGATCGCCCAGCGGGTCGTTCGATTGTTGCGGCAGGGCGTTGGCCTCGGCCGGCACCGGCGCGGTGCGCGGCGGCTTGGGCGCCACCACCACGGGCACCGGCGGCGCGGTGTTGGGCGAAGCGGTGGCCGGAGCGGCGGCGGTGTTGCCGGTGGCGGGCTCGCCGGTGATGGGGTTGACCGGGCCGGTCGCAGCCGCCGGCGTCGCCGGCTTGGGAGCGCCCGCCTTGCCGGCCAGCGGCGCGTTCGGGTCCCAGTCGCGGTTCTTGCGGGCCTCGGCCTCGTCCTGCTCGGCGCCGCCGCGCTGCGTCTTGGTCACGAACGGGATCGGCACCTTGGTCACATAGACCGCGATGCCCAGCGCGACGCCCAGGCCGAGCACCAGCCCGATGATCAGGCCGATGACGATGTTGCCGCGTTGACTTCTTGTCTTCTTCATGGTGAGGGAGTTCACATCTTGCTCGGCGCACTGACGCCGAGAATCGCGAGGCCATTGTGCAGCACCTGCGCGGTGGCGGCGACCAGCGCCAGGCGGGCCAGCTTCACCTTCTCGTCGTCGACCAGGATGCGCTCGGCGTCGTAGTAACTGTGGTAGCTGGCGGCCAGTTCGCGCAGGTAGAAGGTGACGTCGTGCGGGGCGAAATCCTTCGAGGCGGCCGTCAGCATGGCCGGGTACTTGGCCAGCAGCAGCATCAGCGCCTGGGCGGCCGGGCTTTCCAGCGGCGACAGGTCGACGTCCTTCAGCGAAGCGGCGTCGCCGCCCCAGCCAGCCAGCACCGAACAGATGCGTGCATGGGCGTACTGCACGTAGTAGACCGGGTTGTCGTTGTTCTTCGTCACCGCGAGGTCGACGTCGAAGGTGTACTCGGTGTCGGGCTTGCGGCTCAGCAGGAAGAAGCGCACAGCGTCGGTGCTGGTCCATTCGATCAGGTCGCGCAGCGTGACATAGCTGCCGGCGCGCTTGCTGATCTTGACCTCCTCGCCGCCCTTCATCACGCGCACCATGGTGTGCAGCACGTAGTCGGGATAGCCCTCGGGGATGCCTTCGCCCGCGGCCTGCAGGCCGGCGCGCACGCGCGCGATGGTGCCGTGGTGGTCGGTGCCCTGGATGTTGATGACCTTGTGGAAGCCGCGCTCCCACTTGGCGATGTGGTAAGCGACGTCGGGCACGAAATAGGTGTACGTGCCGTCCTGCTTCTTCATCACGCGGTCCTTGTCGTCGCCGTAGTCGGTCGACTTCAGCCACAGCGCGCCGTCCTGCTCGTAGGTCTTGCCCGCGGCCACGAGCTTGCGCACCGCCGCCTCGACGCGGCCGCTGGTGTAGAGGCTGGACTCCAGGTAGTACTGGTCGAAGCGAACGCGGAAGGCCTGCAGGTCCAGGTCCTGCTCGCGGCGCAGGTAGGCCACGGCGAACTCGCGGATGGCGTCGATGTCCTCGATGTCGCCGCTGGCGGTGACTTCGCGGTCTTCCGACTTGACGGTCTTCTTCGCCTTGAAGTCGGCCGCGATGTCGGCGATGTAGTCGCCGTTGTATGCAGGCGCCTTCTCGCCGCTGGGCCATTCGGCGTCGCCGGGCTTGAAGCCACGCGCGCGCAGCTGGGTGCTGTTGGCCAGCGTCTGGATCTGCACGCCGGCGTCGTTGTAGTAGTACTCGCGCCACACGCTCTCGCCCTGCGAGGCGCGCAGGTTGCAGATGGCGTCGCCGAGCGCCGCCTGGCGGCCGTGGCCGACGTGCAGCGGGCCAGTGGGATTGGCCGAGACGAACTCGACCAGCACCTTCTCGCCGGTGGCCGGCTGCTGGCCGAAAGTATTCCCGGCCGACAGCACCTCGCGCACGATCTGCTGCTTGGCAGCCGTCTTCAGGCGGATGTTGAGGAAGCCGGGCCCGGCGATCTCGATGGCGTCGACCCACTGGGCGAACGCGGGGGTGGCGAGCAGCGCGGCGCTCAGTTCCTCGCCCAGTTCGCGAGGCTTGCGCCCCAGCGGCTTGGCGAGCTGCATCGCTGCCGTGCAGGCGAAATCGCCGTGCGCGGCCATCTTGGGCGACTCGAACGCGGCCTTGGAGCCGGCGCCGGGCGAGAGGGATTCGAGCGTGTTCGCGAGCGCCGCGAGCAGCTCCTGTTTGACCAATAGCATCCGGAAATTTTACCGGGGGCAAACCCGGGCGCAGTTGACGATCGTCATCCGATCGTTGACCTGGCCCGTTACGATGGTCGGCCCCGAGGCGGGGAACCTGTCACAAATCAACCTAGCGAGGACATATCACCATGAAGAAGCTCCTTTCCCTGGTCGCACTGGGCGCCTGCCTTTCCTTCGGCGCAGCACAGGCTCAAGACAAGGCTCCCGCTCCGGCCGCGGCACCCGCGGCTGCCGCCCCCGCAGCAGCCCCCGCCGCCGGCGCAAGCTGCGAAGCCAAGGCCGTGGACAAGAACGGCAAGGCCCTCGCCGGTGCCGCCAAGGCCAGTTCCATCAAGAAGTGCGAGAAGGAAGCCAAGGCGGCCGCAGGTCCCGCATGCGCGGCCAAGGCCGTGGACAAGAACGGCAAGGCCCTCGCCGGTGCCGCCAAGAACAGCTTCATCAAGAAGTGCACCGCTGACGCAGCCAAGGCCTGAAACGGCACCGCGCTGAGCTCACAACTGTGAAAAAGGCCCGCGTCCGCGGGCCTTTTCCTTTTACTTCAGCGCACCCAGCAGATTGTTGAAATCGTCGGTCCAGGGCCTCTGCCCCGGCTCCGTGGCGAGCGGGGCCGCGCCCGCGCGTATGGGCTCGCGCGCCAGCGCCTGGGGGTCGCGCGAGACCAGCACCCAGTCGGTGCGATGCAGCCAGTCGGACTGCTCCGCCAGGTCGTGCACCAGCACCGCGTGCAGGCCACGCGCGGCGGCCACCCTGGCGATCACGGGCGCCAGCGCCAGGAAGCGGTTGGTGACGTGGAAGGCGATCACGCCATCGGGCCGCATATGGCGCAGGTAGACGTCCATCGCCTCCACGGTGAGCAGGTGCACCGGCACCGAATCCCCCGAGAAGGCATCGACCGCGAGCACGTCGAAGCCCTGCGCCGGTTCGCGCTCCAGCGCCAGCCGGGCGTCGCCCGAAACGCGCTCGATGCGCGCGGCGCTGTCGCGCAGGAAGCTGAATTCCTTGTCCGCCAACGCGAACACCAGCGGATTGATCTCGTAGAAGCGGTAGACGTCGCCGCTGCGCCCGTAGACCGCGAGCGTGCCGGCGCCCAGCCCGATCAGGCCCACGCGGCGCGGCCCGGCCGGCGCCGCGGCGATGGCGCGGCCGATGCCCGAGGTCTGGCCGTAGTAGGTGGTGAGCTCGCGCCGGCGTGCGGGGTCGGTGAACTGCGAGCCGTGCTTGACCGATCCGTGCGCCAGCTGGCGCGTGCTGTCCGAGGGCGGATCGCGCTTCATGTCGTACACCTGCAGCGCCCCGTAGAAATTGCGCTGCAGGCTGCGCGCGCCCAGGTTGTCGCTGGCGATCTGCCGCAGCAGGAAGAAAGTGCAGCCGGCGGCCAGCGCCACGCAGCCCACCCGCAGCCATGCCCGCCGGCGCAGCACGGCCGCCGCCGCCAGCGCGGTCAGCATCAGGCCGAGCCCCAGCTCGTAGTACGCCGCCAGAACATGCGGCGCGACCAGCCCCACCATCACCCCGCCCAGCGCGCCGCCGAGCGAGAGCATCAGGTAGAAACGCGTGAGATAACGCGGCCCCGGCCGCAGCCGGGCGGTCTCGCCGTGCAGGAACATGCACAGCACGAAGAGCCCCGACACGTACAGCGGCAGCGCGATCCGCACGTTGGCGCCGATGGAGTGCTGCAGCCCGAAGGCGCACAGCAGCAGCATGGCGGCCCCCAGCGGCAGCAACACGCCGCGCCGGTACCAGCGGTCGCTCTCGAAGCACAGCACGAAGGTCAGCAGGTACAGCGACAGCGGCAGCACCCACAGGAAGGGCACGGCCGCGACGTTCTGCGTGATGTGGTTGGTCACCGCCAGCAGCAGCCACGACGCCAGCGCCGGCAGCGCGAGCCACAGGAAGCAGTCGAGCGCGCGCGGCGGCCTTTCTTCCGCCGGCGCCGCGGCGGACTCCGGCGCGGCCTGCTGCCGGACGTCTTGCGGCCAGCGCCGCGCCATGTACAGCGTGGTGCCCGCGCACAGCAGCGCGAACGCGCCGTACCCCCACGACCATCCGTGCGCCTGCTGCAGCAGCGTGCTGCGCGGCTCGATCAGCACCGGGTAGCTCAGCAGCGACAGCAGCGAGGCCAGGTTCGACAGCGAGAAATACCGGTACACCTGCGCGTCCCACGGCGTGCGCGCCACCCACGACTGCACCAGCGGCCCGGTGGTCGAGAGCAGGAAGTAAGGCAGGCCGATGGTGCAGGCCAGCAGCCCGAGGATGCGCCAGGCCGGGTCCTCGGTGCCCACCGGCTTCCAGTGGGCGCTCACCACGATCGGCAGGAAGGCCAGGCTCGCGAGCAGCAGCCCGACATGCAGCACGGCCTGCGCGCGCATGCGCAGGTGGCGCGCGACCCAGTCGGAATACGCGTAGCCCGCGAGCAGCACGACCTGGAAGAACACCATGCAGATCGACCACACCGCGGCCGAGCCGCCGAACCACGGAAGGATCTGCTTCGCGATCAGCGGCTGGACCAGGAACAGCAGGAACGCGCTGCTGAAGATGGTTCCGGCAAACAGGAGCTGGATGCCGGCGCGCCCCATGCCGCGCCTACTTGCCGAAGCCGCGTGCGAGGAACACCGCCACCAGCGGGATCAGCGCGATCAGGTGCGCCTGGATCATCACCAGCTTGCGGGTCTTGAGGATCTCGGCCTCGGCCGGCAGCTTGCCGGTGGCGCGCAGCGTCTTGCGCCAGCGGAAGTAGGTCAGCGTCGGGAAGATCGACACCACCCCCACGATGATGAACAGCCCCAGCTTCACGTGCAGCAGCGGGTTGGTCCAGTACCAGGCCGTGCCCTTCACGCCCCACCAGGTGCGCGCGATGCCGGTGGCGAGCACCGCGATGGCGGCGATGCCGTAGACCATGTCGACCTTGGCCAGCCGCTCGACCACCGCCGCGTTGAGCCACTGCACGCGGCACAGCGCGGCCTCGCTGGAAATGAAGACGACCATCGTGAGGATGGCGAGCAGGTGAAGGTACGCAAGGATGGCTTCTAGCGTCATCGGTGGAGCTTTCTACTCGTGGGTTGCAAATGCAAACAGATTGTGACGCCGACGGTGCGCCTCAGGCCCTCCCGCCCCAGAAATCCGGGTTGCCGTATTGCTCCTTGAGGAAATCAAGCCACAGTCGCACCCGCAGCGGCATGTGCTTGGCGCCCGCGAACACCGCGTAGATGCCGTTGGGCGGTGCGGCGAACTCCTCGAGCAGCGGCACCAGCAGGCCGGCGTCGATCTCGGCCTCGACCTCCCAGGTGCTGCGCCACGCGATGCCGTGGCCGGCGAGGCACCAGTCGTGCAACACCTGGCCGTCGGAGCAGTCGAGCGGGCCGCTCGGGCGCAGGTGGATCAGCTCCTGGTTGCCTTCTTCGTTGACGACGCGGAAGGCCCAGCCGCGCGTCTGCGAGGCGTCGCTCGACAGCGTGAGGCAGGCAAAGCGCGAGAGCTCGCTTGGGTGCCTGGGCTTGCCGTGGCGGCGCACGAATTCCGGCGTGGCGACGCAGCGGCGGCGGTTGTCGGCCAGCCGCACGCTCACCAGCGACGAATCGGGCAGGTCGCCCACGCGCACCGCGCAGTCGAAGCTCTCGCCGGTGACGTCGACCACGCGGTCGCTGAGGTTCAGCGAAATGGTCACTTCCGGGTGCAGCGCATGGAAGCGCGGCACCAGCGGCGCGACGTGGCGGCGGCCGAAGCCGGCCGGCGCCGTCACGCGCAGATGGCCGCTGGCCTTGAGGCCGCCGGCGCTCACGCTGGCCTCGGCGTTCGCGAACTCGGCCAGCAGGCGCTGGCAGTCTTCGAGGAAGGCGCTGCCTTCGTGGGTGAGGGTGATGCGCCGCGTGGTGCGCACCAGCAGCTTGACGCCCAGGCGCTCCTCCAGCGCGTCGAGCCGGCGCCCCATGATCGCGGGCGCCACGCCCTCGGCCTTGGCCGCGGCAGTCAGGCTGCCGCGAGTCGCGACCGAGACGAAGGATTCGAGTTGCTTCAGGCGGTCCATGGGGCGGGAACTATAGCCCCGCTCCCTGCCGCACCGGCCCTTCCGGTTCTAGGCTTGATGCCGGGAGTCGGTGGCGTGCGAGAAGAGCGGCGCGCCGCCCACGGGCAGTTCCGCCTCCAGCACGCTTCCGGTGGCCGAATCGGTGAGCACCAGCTGCCGGGTGCCGGGCCGGAAGGCGATGTTGGTCACGGTCTGCCCTGCCGGGCTGCGGACCATGTGCGTGACCTCGCCGCGCGCGTTGAGCAGAAAGGCGCCACCCAGGCTGGCGTGCGCCACCACCAGCCCGCCGTCGGCCGTGACCGCCAGCCCGTCGGGGCCGCTGGTGCCGAAGAAGGTCTGCAGCGCGCCCACCTTCGAGAGGCTGCCGTCGGGCAGCAGCGGCGCGCGCCAGACCTGGTTGCCGCGCGTGACGGCCACGAACAGCACCTTGCCGTCGGCACTCGCCGCCACGCCGTTGGGGCTCGGCGCGTTGGACAGGAGCAGGTCGAGCCGGCCATCGGCATGCAGCCGGTACACCCGCCCGGCGGGGTCGTGCAGGCCGGTCTGGCCCTGGTCGGTGAAGTAGAGGCGCCCTTCGAGGTCGAAGCTCAGGTCGTTCACGCCCTTGAAGGATTCGCTGTTGCGATGCCCGAGCACCGTCTCGATCGGGCCGCCGCCCGCGTCGCGGCGCAGGATGCCGCGCCGGTAGTCGGCGATCCAGAGGCTGCCGTCGGCATGGATCGCCATGCCGTTGGGCCAGCCGTCGTAGGCCTCGACGAGTTCCCATTCGAGCGACGAAGGTGCGATCCTGAAGATGCGGCCGTAGGGAATGTCGGTGAGGTACAGGTTGCCAGCCCGGTCGAACACCGGGCCTTCGAGAAAGCTGTCCATCACGTGGCCGGGCTTGTTGGCGTCGACCCAGTCGGTGCGCCGCGGCTTGCGGAAGGCGTCGGGCAGGCGGGTGAGCACGCGCGCCTCGATCACCTCGGGCGGCTGGAAGTCCAGGTTCCACATGGTGTCGCTCAGTCGGGCTGCACGCCGGCAGCCTTGATGACCGCGCCCCAGCTCTGCGTCTGGCCTTGCACGAACTTGCCGAAGTCCGCCGTCGACGCGCCGCCGGGGCCGGCGCCCTGCTCGGCGAAGCGCTTCGCAAGATCGGGCGAGGCCAGTGCCTTCTTCACCTCGGCCTGCAGCTTCTCGACGATGGGCTGCGGCGTGCCCTTGGGCGCGGCAATGCCGAACCAGTTGGTGGCGGTGAACTCCTTCAGGCCGGCTTCGGCGCTGGTCGGCACATCGGGCAGCGCGCCCAGGCGCTGCGGCGAGGTCACCAGCAGCGCGCGCACCTTGCCGCCCTTGACCTGCGGAATGGCCGTGGGCGCAGCGGTGACCAACACGTCGACCTGCCCCGACACCACGCCCAGCATTGCCTCGCCCGCGCCCTTGTAGGGCACGTGCGTCAGCGCGAGCTTGCCGTTCTGCTTGAGCAGCTCGCCGCCCAGGTGGGTTGAACTGCCCACGCCGCCCGAGCCGAAGGTCAGCTTGCCCGGGTTCGCGCGGGCGTCGTCGATCAGCGCCTGCACCGTCTTGTACGGCGAGTTCGCGCCCACCACCAGCACCAGCGGCGCGTCGACGATGGCCGTCACCGGCACCAGGTCCGCAGGCTCCCACGGCAGCTTCTTGAACAGATGCGGCAGCATCGCGTAGGTGGTGTCGTTGATGAGGAAGCTGCCGCCGTCCGGCGTCGCCTTGGCCACGAAATTGGAGCCGATGGTGCCGCTCGCGCCGGCGCGGTTGTCGACGTAGAAGGACACACCCGTCTGCTCTGTGAGCTTCTGCGCGATCTGGCGCGCCGCGTAGTCGGTGGTGCCGCCGGGCGCGTACGGAACCACGAGGCGCACCGGCCTCGAAGGCCAGCTGCCGGCGGGTGACTGCGCCTGGGCGATGAATGGAACCGCGAGCGCGATGGCGGCGAGCCAGGAGTGCAGCTTCATCATTTGTCTTCCTTCGTTTGTTCTTCTGGGCAGGGCCCGCTTATTCGGGCCGCACGCCCGCGTCGCGCACCGCCGCGCCCCAGCGCGCGTGCTCGGCCTTGATGTACTGCGCCGCCTGCTCCGGCGTACCGCCCACGGGCGTGCTGCCTTCGGCCAGCAGCTGCGAGATGGTCGCGGGCTTGGCCAGCGCCTTGTCGACGGCGGCACTGAGCTTCTTCACGATCTCGGGGCTGGTGCCTGCCGGCGCGACCAGCGCCTTCCAGTCCACCGCCTCGAAGCCCTTGTAGCTCTCTGCCACGGTGGGCACGTCGGGCATCACCGGCAGGCGCTTGGCCGACGTGACGGCCAGCGCACGCAGGCGGCCGCCCTTCACCATCGACAGCGCACCCTGCGGCGCGGCGAACATGTAGTCGGTCTGGCCGCCGAGCAGGTCGGTGATGGCTGGCGCGGCGCCCTTGTACGGCACGTTGAGCACCTTGAAGCCCGCGCGCTTGGCGAGCACCTCGCCGGCCATGTGGCCCAGCGTGCCGGTGCCCGCGAGCGCCTGGCGGATCTCGCCCGGCTTGGCCTTGGCGGCGGCGACCAGGTCGGCCAGCGACTTGAACGGTGCGTCGGCGCGTACCACGAGCACCACGGGTTGCGAGGCCACGACCGACACCGGCGCCAGGTCCTTCAATGCGTCGTAAGGCATCTTCGGGAAGAGCGTCGGGTTTATCGCGAGGTTCGCCGTCTGGCCCAGGCCGATGGTGTAGCCGTCGGGCCTGGCCTTGGCCACCACGTCCATGCCGATGTTGCCGTTGCCGCCCGCGCGGTTGTCGACGATGAAGGTCCACTTGGTGTCGTCGGCCAGCTTCTGCGCGACCAGCCGCGCCACGATGTCGGTGGCACCGCCGGGCGTGTAGGGAACGATGAGCCGCACCGGCTTGTCGGGCCAGGCCGTATCGGCGAGGGCAGGTGCGGCGTTCAGCCATGCGGCGGCCGCGGCGCACGCCAGCAAGGCGCGCCGTGCATTGAAAAACATGAGGTCAGTCTCCGAGGGTGATGTGTTGTGTTTCGAGCGCGGCGATTTCCTCGTCGCTGTAGCCCACTTCTTTCAGCAGCTCGCGGCCGTGCTCGCCCGTGCGCGGGGGCTGCAGGCGGATGCCCGGGCGTTCGCCGTCGAGCGTGAACGGCATGAGCGGCACCTTCGCCATGCTGCCGTCGTTCATGCGCACCGGCGCGAGGCCGCCGGTGGCGTTGAGGTGCGGATCGTCGAACAGCTCCTGCGGCCGGGTGATGGGCGCGAAGGGCAGCTCGTTCTTCTCGAACACCGCGGCGAGCTCGGCCGCGCTGTGGTTGGCGAGGTGCGAACGAAGGATGGGCATCATCCATTCGCGCGCCAGCACGCGGTCGTTGTTGGTCTTCAGGCGCGGATCGGCCAGCATCTCGTCGAGGCCGAAGGCCTTGCAGAAGATGGCCCACTGCTTGTCGCTCACGGCCGCCAGGAAGATCTGCTCGCCGTCCTTCACGGTGAACACGTCGTACACCGCCCAGGCCGAGATGCGGCTGGGCATCGGGTCGGCCGCCTTGCCGGTGGCGGCGAACTGCATCATGTGCTGCGCGACCAGGAACACGTTGTTCTCGAACAGCGCCGACTGCACCTCGCAGCCCTTGCCGGTGATGTCGCGCTGGCGCAGCGCGGCCATCGCGCCGATGGCGCCGAACATGCCGCCCATGATGTCGTTCACGCTGGTGCCCGCGCGCAGCGGGTCGCCCGAGCGGCCGGTCATGTAGGCGAGGCCGCCCATCATCTGCACCACCTCGTCGAGCGCGGTGCGGTGGTCGTAGGGGCCGGGCAGGAAGCCCTTGTGGCTCACGTAGATGAGGCGCGGGTTGAGCTTGACCAACGTGTCGTAGTCGAGCCCCAGCTTCTTCATGGTGCCGGGCTTGAAGTTCTCGCTCACGATGTCGGCGGTGGCGATCAGCCGCAGCGCGGCCTCCACGCCCTCGGGCTTCTTGAGGTCGAGCGCGATGCTCTTCTTGTTGCGGTTGAAGGTCGGGAAGAAGCCCGAGCCCGAGCCCAGCAGGCGCCGCGTGCTGTCGCCCTCGATGGGCTCGACCTTGATGACCTCGGCGCCGAGGTCGGCCAGCAGCAGGCCGCAGGTCGGGCCCATGACCATGTGGGTGAACTCGACCACGCGCACGCCCGCGTAGGGCAACGGATTCGACGGGGAATTGGCTTCAGGCATGAGCGACGGGTTCCTGGACAAAGCCTTTCGGCAGACCGGCCTCGGGCGTCATGCCGTACACCGGTTCGCCGGGCAGGCCGGCCATGAGCGGCGCGCGCGCCGCGATGAGTTTCTGGATGTCGATGCCGGTGCGCACACCCATGGCCTCGAACATGAAGACCAGGTCTTCGGTGACTGCGTTGCCCGAGGCGCCCGGCGCATAGGGGCAGCCGCCCAGGCCGCCCAGCGACGCGTCGAAGGTGCGCACGCCCTCGTCCCACGCGGCGAGGCAGTTGGCCAGGCCGAGGCCGCGCGTGTTGTGCATGTGGGCCGCGCCGGCGTGCCTGCCGATCTCCGCGCGCAGGCGCTTGAAGAGGCGGCGCACCTGCGCGGGGTTGGCATAGCCCACGGTGTCGGACAGGCCCGATTCGTCGGCGCCGGCTTCGATGCACTGCGCGGCGAGGCGGATCACGTCGTCCTCGGGCACCAGGCCCTGCAGCGTGCAGCCGAAGGCGGTGGAGATGCCGGCCTCCAGCTTCGCCTGTGGCGCGATCTCGCGGCGCAGGTCGGAGATGGCGCGCACCTCCTCGACCATCTCGGTGGGCGTCTTGCGCACGTTGGCCAGCGAATGCGCCACGCTGGCCGACACCGGCATGGTGAGCTTGTGCGCGCCGGCTTCGAGCGCGGCCTGCGCGCCCTTGCGGTTGGGCACCAGCGCCATCACCACGAGGCCCGGCAGCGTGACGGCGTGGCGCACCACCTCGGCGGCATCGGCCATCTGCGGCAGCAGCTTCGCGGGCACGAAGGAGGCGACCTCGATCTCGCGCACGCCGGCGGCGTAGAGCGCGTCGATCCAGCGCAGCTTGTCGGCGGTGGGCATGGTGGCCTTGACCGACTGCAGGCCGTCGCGCGGGCCGACCTCGCTGATGAGGACGTCGGGGGTTGTCATCGGATTCTGTCTCCTTGCGCTTGACTGTTCTGTCTTACAGAACTACATTCCGTTAAACAGAATTAGACCGTCGATCCGCCCCGACTGTCAAGCCGCGCCATTCCCTGCCCTCCCCAGCCATGCCCCGAAAAGCCCAGACCGAATCCGTCTCCGATCTCAACGCCGCCCCCGGCGGCGCCGCCGCGGTCGACCGCGCGCTGAGCCTGCTCTCGGCCTTCCAGCCGGGCGACGAGGCGCTGTCGCTCGCGCAGTTCGCCGAGCGCACGCAGCTCTACAAGAGCACAGTGCTGCGGCTGCTGGCCTCGCTGGAACACGCGCGGCTGATCCGCCGGCAGGACGACGGCCGCTATGCGCTGGGCATGGAGATCGCGCGGCTGCACGGCCTCTACGCGGCCTCGCAGTCGCTCGACCGGATCGTGCTGCCGGTGCTGCGCGCGCTGGTCGCAACCACCGGCGAGAGCGCGGCGTACCACGTGCGGCAGCCCCAGGGCGACAGCTGGGTGCGGCTGTGCCAGTTCCGCATCGATTCGCCGCACGTGGTGCGCGACCACGTGCGCGCCGGCGACCTGCTGCCCAACGACCGCGGCGCGGGCGCGCGCGTGCTGATCGCCTTCGGCCCCGAAGCCGAACTGCCGCGCGGCGCGAAGGAACGCAAGCTCTACGACACCATCCGTGCGCAGGGCTGGTGCGCGCTGGTGGGCGACCGCACTGCCGAGCTGGCCGGCATCTCGGCGCCGGTGCTCCACGCCGACGGCAGCCTCGCGGCCGCGGTCACGCTGACCATGCCCACGCACCGCTATGACGAGCGCTACGTCGAGCCGGTGCGCGCGGCGGCCAGGGAACTGAGCGGACAGGTCTGACCGAGCGAAGAAGCAGGGCCCAGCCCCGGTCAGCGCAGCGCGGCCAGCACCGCGCGGTTCTGCTCCGGCAGGCCGATGCTGATGCGCAGCCATTCGGGCAGGCCGTAGGGGCCGAGCAGCGAAACCTCGATGCCGGCGGCCAGCAGACGCGCGTGCACGGCCTGGGCGTCGCCGACCCGCACCATCAAGAAGTTGCCGGACGAGGGAACGTATTCGAGGCCCAGTTCCTTGAAACCGGCCGCGAGCTGGTCGCGCCCTGCCGTGTTGAGCTCGTAGGTGCGCGCGAGGAAATCGGCGTCGCCCAGCGCGGCCACCGCAGCCGCCTGCGCCGGGGTCGTCACGTTGAAGCGCGGGCGCTGCGCGTTCATGCGCGACGTGAGCGCCGGCTGCGACACGCCGTAGCCGATGCGCAGCCCCGCCAGCCCGAAGGCCTTGGAGAAGGTACGCGCCACGATCAGGTTGGGCAGGCGCCGCACCCATTCGATGCTGTCGTAGCGCTGCGCGGGCGAAAGGTATTCGGTGTAGGCCTCGTCCAGCAGCACCGTCACGTGCGCGGGCACCGACTGCAGGAAGGCCGCCAGCGGCGTGGCGTCGATGAAGGTGCCGGTCGGGTTGTTCGGGTTGGCGACGAACACCAGTTTCGTGTCTTCGCCGATGGCGGCGCGCATGGCGTCGAGGTCGTGGCCGAAGTCGCGCGAGGGCACGACAGTTGCGTGCGCATGAGCATGCGCCGCGGCCTGCGCGTAGACGATGAAGCCGTACTGCGAATAGACCACGCCCTCGCCCGGCTTCAGGCTCACCTGCGCCGCGAGTTCGAGGATCTCGCTCGATCCGCTGCCCAGCGTGAGCCAGTCGGCCGGCACGTCGAGCCGGGCGGCCAGCGCGTTCTTCAGCGCCGTGCCGTTGCTGTCGGGATAGTTGCCGGCGCCCGCGAGCGCTTCGACGGCCGCGCGGCGGGCCGAGTCGGGCATGCCCAGGGGGTTTTCGTTGGAGGCCAGGAGGATCATGGAAGCTGACGTGCTGAAGATGACGAATTTATTTAAGAAGTTAAATATATCCGGCGCCTGCGGCCTTCTTATCAGTGCGTACCCTTTGCGCTCCTGAGGAGCCGCGCATTCATTACCTCTATTTTTGTCACGGATAAATCCCGATTCAGGCTCTTACTCGCCAGCAAAGTATCGAATAAAGTTCGTCCCAGGATTGCATTTTTCTCAAGGAGAAACCCACATGACCGCCCGCACCACCGCCCACGGACTCCAGGTCGCGACCGAGCTCCATCGCTTCATCGAGGACAAGGTCCTCCCCGCCAGCGGCGTGGCCAGCGACGTCTTCTGGAAGGGCTTCGACGCCATCGTCAGCGACCTCGCGCCGAAGAACATCGCCCTGCTCGCCGAGCGCGACCGCCTGCAGAGCGAGCTCGACGCCTGGCACAGGAAGAACCCCGGCCCCATCGCCGACATGCCGGCGTACCGCGCCTTCCTCGAGAAGATCGGCTACCTGCTGCCCCAGCCCAAGGGCGTGAAGGCCACCACCGCGAACGTCGACTCCGAACTCGCGCTGCAGGCCGGTCCGCAGCTGGTGGTGCCCATCCTCAATGCGCGCTATGCGCTGAACGCGGCCAACGCGCGCTGGGGCTCGCTGTACGATGCGCTCTACGGCACCGACGCGATTCCCGAGACCGGCGGCGCCGAGAAGGGCAAGGGCTACAACCCGGTGCGCGGCGCCAAGGTCATCGAGTTCGCGCGCAACGTGCTCGACCAGGCCGCGCCGCTGATCAACGGCTCGCACAAGAACGCCACCGGCTACAGCGTGAAGGACGGCAAGCTCGTCGTCGCGCTGCAAAGCAGCAGCACCGGCCTGGCCGATGCATCGCAATTCGTCGGCTTCCAGGGCGACGCCGCCTCGCCGTCGTCGGTGCTGCTCAAGCACAACGGCATCCACCTGGACATCCGCATCGACCGCTCCACGCCCATCGGCAAGAGCGACGCCGCCGGCGTGAGCGACCTGGTGCTCGAAGCCGCGCTCTCCACCATCCTCGACCTGGAAGACTCGGTGGCCGTGGTCGACGCCGCCGACAAGGTGGTGGCGTACTCGAACTGGCTGGGCATCGTCGAAGGCACGCTCACGGAAGAGGTCACCAAGGGCGACAAGACCTTCACGCGCGGCCTGAACGCCGACCGCGAATACACCGGCGCCGACGGCAAGCCCGTGAAGCTGCACGGCCGCTCGCTCATGTTCCTGCGCAACGTGGGCCACCTGATGACCAACCCGGCCGTGCTGTACGCAGATGGCAAGGAAATCCCCGAGGGCATCCTCGATGCCGTGGTGACCACCACCATCGCCACCATCGACCTCAAGCGCAAGGGCAACTCGCGCACCGGCAGCATCTACATCGTCAAGCCGAAGATGCACGGCCCGGCCGAAGTGGCCTTCGCCAGCGAGCTGTTCGGCCGCGTCGAGCAGCTGCTGGGCCTGCCCGCCAACACCGTGAAGCTGGGCATCATGGACGAGGAGCGCCGCACCAGCGTGAACCTCAAGGCCTGCATCGCAGAGGCCGCCGCGCGCGTGGCCTTCATCAACACCGGCTTCCTCGACCGCACCGGCGACGAGATGCACACCGCCATGCAGGGCGGCCCGATGATCCGCAAGGGCGACATGAAGTCCAGCGCGTGGATCGGCGCCTACGAAAAGAACAACGTGCTCGTCGGCCTGTCCAGCGGCCTGCGCGGAAAGGCGCAGATCGGCAAGGGCATGTGGGCCATGCCCGACCTGATGGCCGCCATGCTCGAGCAGAAGATCGGTCACCCCAAGGCCGGCGCCAACACCGCCTGGGTGCCCTCGCCCACCGCCGCCACGCTGCACGCGCTGCACTACCACCAGGTCAACGTGACCGCGGTGCAGCAGGAGCTGGAAAAGATCGACGCCGACGCCGAGCGCGACAACATCCTCAACGCCCTGCTGCAGGTGCCGATCGCCGCCGAAGCCAAGTGGACCGCCGAAGAGCGTCAGCAGGAGATCGACAACAACGTGCAGGGCATCCTCGGCTACGTGGTGCGCTGGATCGACCAGGGCGTGGGCTGCTCGAAGGTGCCCGACATCCACAACGTCGGCCTGATGGAAGACCGAGCCACCCTGCGCATCTCCAGCCAGCACATCGCCAACTGGCTGCTGCACGGCGTGGTCACCAAGGCCCAGGTCGACGAGACCTTCCAGCGCATGGCCAAGGTGGTCGACGAGCAGAACGCAGGCGACCCGCTCTATAAGCCGATGGCCGGCAACTTCACCACCTCGGCGGCCTACAAGGCGGCGCAGGACCTGGTGTTCAAGGGCATCGAGCAGCCGAGCGGGTATACGGAGCCGCTGCTGCATGCGTGGCGGTTGAAGGTGAAGGGCGAGGCCTGATCGGCCCGCCGGGGGCAAGGCTCCATCACCAGAACGGCGCCTCCGGGTGCCGTTTTTTTATGCGCGCGACCTGGTCTTCCTGGCAGCCGCCTTGAGCGGCACGTCGTCCATCGACAGCTGGCGGAGTTCGCGGCGCAGTTCGCGTTCCAGCTCCTTCTCGGTCGGCAGGTGCAGCTGATAGCGGCTGGTGAAGATGTTGCGCTCCTGCTGCTCGCCCAGGGTGTACTTCACCACGGCGTCGTTCTTGTCCGGACAAAGGATGACGCCCAGCGTCGGGTTGTCGCCTTCGGTGCGACGCTCGCGGTCGTAGTAGTTCACATAGAACTGGATCTGGCCGAGGTCGCCATGCGTGAGCTTGCCGACCTTGAGATCGATGAGCACGTAGCACTTGAGCACCGTGTGATAGAAGACCAGATCGATGTAGAAGTGGTCGCCATCGATGGTGATGCGCTCTTGGCGCGACACGAATGCAAAGCCCTTGCCCAGTTCGAGCAGGAAGTTCTGCAGGTTCTCGATGAGCGCCTGCTCCAGCCTCGACTCGACCAGCTTCGGCGATTCCGGCAAGTCCAGGAATTCGATCACCACCGGGTCCTTCAGGACATCGAGAGGCTGCATCACCTCCTGGCCGTGCGTCGCCAGACGCAACAGGCCCTTCTTGTCCTTGCTCTTGGCCAGGCGGTCGTACAGCAGGCTGGCCATCTGGCGTTGCAGTTCGCGCACCGACCACGCGCTGCGGATGGCTTCGATCTCGTAGAAGGCTCGCGCCTCCGGGCGCGCTGCGCGCAGGAGCTGGCGGTAATGGCTCCACGAGAGAGACGGATGCAACGTCCCAGGATGCCAGCCCGAAGGGTCACCGGATTCCCGAGACGCCGTCTCGGAATTGGCCTGAAGAGGCAGCGCCGCCGCTGCGGTCGATTTCCGAGACAGCGTCTCGGAAATCAACTGCGGATAGTCCAGGTAGAACTGCCTGAACGCTTCGAGGTTGTCGGCGGAATAGCCTCGGCCGAACTCGGCCGTCAGGCGCGTCGACAGATCGGCGAGCAGCTTGGCGCCATAGCCCGCCCGACGCTGACCTCGCTGCTCCTCCTCGACGATCTCGCGCCCGATCAGCCAGTTGGCCGCCACCTGTGTGGTGTTGACCGTGCGAACCACGCGGGCGCGCGCAGCATCGAGGATCTCGCGCACGCGGCTGAAAAGCGGCCGGATGGCTTTCTTGGCTTCCGGCTTGGCTGCACGGGAGCTGGAGCGGGAGGGGGTGTCAGTCTTGGGCAATGCGCGACTCTGGGGTTGTCCAGAAATTATGGAGGCAGCCTTCTTCGCGGGGGCGAGTCCTCGCAAGCGTCGCCGCTGTGACCATGCGCAAGATGATCAACTAGCATCATGACCGCCCCAACCTTCCTGGCCTCTCGTCTCCAATGAATCCGAACGCGGCACCCAAGCCCGCGGAGCAATCCGGCAACGCCGGCCCCGGCTCACGCCTTCCACGCTCTTCGCGCTGGACTTCCTCCGCGGCCGCCATGCTCGTGGCCCTGGCCACCGCCTTCGCCCTGAGCCAGGCTTTCCGCACCGTCGGCGCCATGATGGCCACGCCGCTCGGCAACCACTTCGGGCTCACGCCGCAGCAGTTGGGCACCTGGGCGGGCACCTTCCATTTCATGTTCGGGATCATGCAGCTCGCGATGGGCGTGTCGATCGACATCTTCGGCGTGCGCCGCACGGTGCTGACAGCCTTTCCGCTGGCGATCGCGGGTGCGGTGCTGTGCGCGATGGCGCCGGACTTCCATGCGCTGCTGCTGGGGCAGGCGCTGATCGGCGTGGGCTGCGCGCCGGCCTTCCTGGCCTGCACGGTGTTCATCGCGCGGCACTTCGATGCCTCGCGCTTCACCGCGATGTCGGGGCTGGTGATGAGCCTGGCCGGCATGGGCATCCTGTTCACGGGCACGCCGCTGGCGCTGCTGATCGAGGCTTCGTCGTGGCGCGTGGGCTATGCGGTGCTGGGGGCGTTCGCTGTGTTGTCGTGGCTGATCATCTTCTGGCGCGTGCGCGAGCCTGCAGGTGCCGCCGATATCGCGCTGCCGGAACGGGCGGAGCGACAGTCGCTGCGCAAGGCCGTGCGCGAACTGCTGCCGCTGTTCGCGATGCCGCACACGCTGGGCCTGCTGTGCTTCGCATGCGTGTCGTATGCCGCCTTCATCACGCTGCGCGGCCTGTGGCTCGGCCCGGTGCTGCACGAGCGGCACGGCCTCTCGCTGGTGGCCAGCGGCAACGTCGCGCTGGTGATGACGGTCGCCGGCATGATCAGCCCCACGCTCTTCGGCCGCATGGACCCGGGCGGCGCGCGGCGCACGCGCTGGATGATGGGCTGCGCGCTCGCGGGCTCGCTGATGTTCGGCGCGATGGCACTGACGCATTCGCGCGCGATCGACATCGGCCTGCCGATCGTCTACGGCCTTCTCTCGGGCTACAGCGTGCTGCAGTACGCCTACACCAAGAACGCCTACCCGGCAGCCATGACGGGGCGCGCGATGGCGCTGATGAACATGGCGATGTTCCTCGGCGTCTCGCTGATGCAGTGGACCACCGGCGTGGCCGCGTCGTGGGCCGTGGCGAACGGCGTCGAGCCATTCCGCGCGGTGTTCTTCACGGTGGCCGGCATGCTGGCTGCGGGCAACCTGGCGTTCTTCCTTCTGCCGCGCGCGGCAGCACGGCCGGCGGCGCAGCTCAGCGCTTGATCGCCAGCATCAGCACGCCGCCCGCGATCATCGCCACGCCCGCCCATTCGCGGCCGGAGGGTCGCTCGCCGAGGAACATCACGGCGAACAACACGACCAGCACCACGCTGAGCTTGTCGACCGGCGCGACGCGCGAAGCATCGCCCACCTTGAGCGCGCGGAAGTAGCAGACCCACGACGCGCCGGTCGCAAGCCCCGAGAGCACGAGAAAGAGCCAGGTGCGCGGCGAGAGCTGCAGCGGGTTCGTCCACTTGCCGGTGGCGTTCACGAACACGAGCAATACCGCGAAGATGACAACGGTGCGCACCAGCGTCGCCATGTCGGAATCGATACCTGCCAGGCCCAGCTTGGCGAGGATGGCCGTCAGCGCGGCGAAGACGGCCGAGAGGGCGGCCCAGAGGAACCAGTTGGAGGCGGTGAGATTCATCGTGCTTTCTTTCATCGCGGATGGCGCGGCGCCTGCATCATGCGCGATGCGACTTTGCCTCTACCTGACGAACGGCTTCAGACGTCTTCGCCCAGGCGCGCGCGAATCTCCTTGCGGCTGAGCTGGCGCTTGGTTGCGGCATAGACGTCGTCGCGCCCGTACATGGCCCGGTTGCTCGACACGCCGAACTCCGGCCGGCCCCACGCACACGTGGTCCTGACGAAGCAGCGCCGCAGCACGTCGAAACGCTTGTCCCAGACACCCGGGGCCTTCATGGGCGGCGTGGCTGCCAGGGTGATCTCGAACCAGTCGCCGTTCACGCGGTGCCATTGCGTGAGTTCGTCGATCACGACGAACGACAGCTCTGCTTTCGTGCCGCCGCGCTCACGCCGTCGAGCCTGTGAAAACCGGCGGTTGGGCAGAAGGATGCCGGTGGCGGGGTGCACGAAAAGCTTTACCCGCGAAGCCTCCTCCAGCGGCACGCGCTCACCGCGGCCCCACCATCCTGCACGCACCAGCACTTGCCCGTCGTGCATCACCGCATCGCGTTCGACGAAGTCGTCGATGTGCTCGAAGATATGCGCCTGCACGACGCTGCGTCGATCGATGGTGCTGCAAAGCTCCGAATACACCTTGTCCCAAGGCCGGTGCACCTGCTTGTGCAGCCAGCGCTTGAGCGGCGCGAGGTTCTCGTTGAGCCCCTTGGGGTATTCGTAGCCCTGCTTCATGCCCAGTCGCGAGCCGCGCTCCTTGCTGTTGCGCCACTTGCGTCCATCGCCCTGCACGCCGCCACCGCGGCGCGGCCGTTCGACGATGACCTTGTCCATGTCCATGTCTTCACGCATGGTCAGTCCTCCTGCACGATGTTGCGCGCTGCCTTTTGCAGCGCCACCTTCTGCGCGCGCCGCTCGGCGCTGTGGGTGCGCAGGTGGCGGCCCGCCTTCTGGCTTGCTTCGCGGCGCGCCAGCGCTGCCACCACGGGGTTGCGGGGTGCCGCGTTCGGCACCGAGAAATAGAACCGGCCCAGACGCTTGTCGTCGTCGCGGGCCCTTCGTTGAGCACTCATGTGCACACACTCCGAAAAACAAAAAGGCCCCGGCGAATGGCTGCGCGGGGCCTTTGTCGATGGGCCTCGGCGGATGCGTGGATGCACGTCCGGCCGGGGCGGTCGGTGTGCGGGTCAGGTGTTCAGGTAACGGTTCATTGGATGGGTGTGTCGCCAGGGAGGTCGATCGTCGCCGGGCGCGCGGGGAGCAAAAACTGTTGCTGAAAAACGAAGCGCGGATTCTGTAGCTCGCGCGTTCGATGCGCAAGCGTCGCGCATCGCCTGTGTGGCGCAAAGCCTACGTGGAGGGCCGATGAATCCAATCGCGCGCAGGCGGCGTATCAGGTTCAAGCGCATTGCGCCTCCGATCTGCTGGCGGTTTCCACAGAGAGCCTCGAGAACCATCCATCATCTTTCCAGGAGACTTCAATGAAGAAACTCGTGATCGCAGCCAGCGTCTCTGTCCTCCTCGCAGCCTGCGCGGGCGGCATGGGCATGAGCGGCAACGGCAGCGGGGCATCGAACCCGATGGTCGGCGGCGCGCCGATGTACCCGACGAAGGACATCGTCGACAACGCGGTGAACTCGAAGGACCACACCACGCTTGTCGCCGCCGTGAAGGCCGCGGACCTCGTCGGCACGCTGAAGAGCCCCGGCCCGTTCACCGTGTTCGCGCCGACCAACGCCGCCTTCGCGGCACTGCCCGCCGGCACCGTCGACACGCTGCTCAAGCCCGAGAACAAGCCCACGCTGACCAAGGTGCTGACCTATCACGTGGTGCCCGGCAAGCTCGATAGCGCGGCGCTCATGAGCGCGATCAACGCAGGCGGCGGCAAGGCCACGCTGAAGACCGCAAGCGGCGGCACGCTCACCGCGACGATGAGCGGCGGCAACGTGACGGTGACCGACGCCAAGGGCGGCACGGCGACGGTGACGATCGCCAACGTCTACCAGTCCAACGGCGTGATCCATGTCGTGAACAAGGTGCTGCTGCCAGGTTGATCGGCATCGTTGTGCGTCAGCTGCGCTGCGCGGCCTCGGCCTCGTCGCGCAGCCACTGCGCGAACTCCTGCGCGTCGCGGTTGCCTGCGGCACGCCTGGACATCTCGATGAAGTAGCCGCGGTGCGAAGCAACGCCCTCGCCCAGCGGCGCCACGAGCCGGCCGTCGCGCACCAGCTCGCTCAGCAAGGGCAGCCGGCCGATCACTACGCCCTGCCCCGCTACCGCGGCCGAGACCGCATCGGCGTACTGCGTGAAGCGCAGCGTGCTCTTCATGCGCAGGTCTTCCAGCCCCATGACCTTGAGCCAGGGTTCCCAATCGGCAGTGGGCGCCTCGCTGTGGTCGGGGTACTCGACGGTGAGCAGCGTGAGCTTGGAGAAATCGGAAAGCTCGCGCAGCGACGCAGCCAACTGCGGCGAGCACAGCGGGATCACCGACTCCTCGAACAGCGCAGGCCCCACGCCACGGCCGATGGGCACGAAGCGCACCGCCAGGTCGATGCGGCTGCTTTCCAGGTCGAGCACGTCGAGCGTGGCCGACACGCGCACGTCGACCTGCGGATGGCTGCCCGTGAAGCGCGCCAGCTTCGGAATGAGCCAGATCGACGCGAACCCCGGCGTGGTGGTGATCGCCACCTGCCGGGGCGCGGAACTCGCGCGCACCCGCGCCGTAGCGTCGCGCAGGCGCTCGAGGCTGTCGGTGACGGCGCGCTGCAGCACGCCGCCGGCCTCGGTGAGCGACAGCGCGCGATGGCGCCGCTCGAACAGCAGCACGCCCAGGCTGGCTTCCAGCTGCTGGATCTGCCGGCTCACGGCCGACTGCGTGAGGTGCAGCTCCGAGGCCGCCAGCGTGAAGCTCAGCCGGCGCGCAGCCGCCTCGAAGCTGCGCAGCAGTTCGAGCGGGGGAAGCTCGACGCCGGTGGCATTGGCGGCTTTCGCATTCTCTGTACGCATGCAACGAGTTCCGAATGACCGTGTGTAAAAAGGGCTCCGGTTCACTATATTCATTCGCATAGTGAATGCAATGGAGCTTGCCATGAGCACCTCTTCTTCCTCTTCGATCACCTCCTCTTCTTCTCCCGCCGTGACCTTCTCGTCCAGCACTTCCCGCTTCCACGTGAGCCTGCCGAAGCGCTCGGTCTTCGCCGTGCCCGACGGCGCGGGAGTGGGCATCGAATGCCGCAGCGGCTCGGTGTGGGTCACGATCGACAGCGACACGCGCGACATCGTGCTGGAGCCCGGCGAACGCTTCGAGAGCACCGACCACCGGCGCGTGCTGGTGTCGGCGCTGGAGTCGTCGTGCATTACCGTGTCCGACGCGCAGCCGGCCGCGATGCCGCTGCCCACGCCTTCGCCGCGCGCGTGGTCGCCGTGGCGACTGCGGTCCCACGGGTTGTCCCCGGCTTGACCGGGCCCCGTGCGCATCGAACCATCGATGCCATGAGTTCCGACACCGCTGCACAACCCTTCATCCTCCAGGAGCAGGCCGACGGCATTGCGACGCTGACGCTGAACCTGCCCGCCAAGTTGAACCCCATCGCGCGCGACCTGCAGATCGAGCTGCGCGACGCACTGGAGCGCATCCGCGACGACCGCTCGGTGCGCGCCGTGATCCTCACCGGCGCCGGCAAGGCCTTCTGCGTGGGCGCCGACCTGAGCGCGATGGCGCCGCCCGAAGAGGGCAAGTCGCTCGGCACGCAGACCGCCGAGTGGATGCAGAGCCTGAGCAACCCGCTGATCGAGACGCTGCGCACGCTGCCGGTGCCGGTGGTCGCGGCGGTGAACGGCCCGGCCGCCGGCGCGGGCGTGGGCCTGGCGCTCGCGGCCGACGTGACCATCGCGGCGCGCAGCGCCTATTTCTACCTGCCCTTCCTGCCGAAGCTCGGCATCGTTCCGGACCTGGGCTGCACCTGGGCCATTCCGCGCCGCGCGGGCCGTGCGCGCGCCATGGGCATGGCGCTGCTCGACGAGCGCGTGGGCGCCGGACGTGCGGTGCAGTGGGGCCTGATCTGGGCCTGCGTGGACGACGAGCAACTGCTCGAAGAGGCCAAGGGCATCGCCCAACGCCTGGCCCGCCTGCCCGCGCACGCGGTGCTGGAAGCGCGAGAAGCCTTCGAAGCCTCCGAGCACCACACGCTGAAGGAACAGTTGCACTACGAGAGCGAGCGCCAGCGCGAGCTGATCGACAAGCCCAGCTTCCGCGAGGGCGTGAGCGCCTTCCTGCAGAAGCGCGCGCCGGTGTTCGAGAGCCGCTGACATCCGGACACCGGCGTCCACTGGCGCCGCCCGGGGGGCTGCAGGACAATGCCGCGCATGTCCATCTCCAACGCCTTCTACGCCCAGTCGGGCGGCGTCACCTCGGTCATCAACGCCTCGGCCTGCGGCGTGATCGAGACGGCGCGCCGCCACCCCGACCGCATCGGCAAGCTGTACGCCGGGCGCAACGGCATCATCGGCGCGCTGGCCGAGGAGCTGATCGACACCGGCGCCGAATCGGCCGAAGCCATCGCGGCGCTGCGAACCACGCCATCGGGCGCCTTCGGTTCGTGCCGCTACAAGCTCAAGTCGCTGGAGAAGAACCGGCGCGAGTACGAGCGGCTGATCGAGGTGTTCAAGGCGCACGACATCGGCTATTTCTTCTACAACGGCGGCGGCGATTCGGCCGACACCTGCTTCAAGGTGAGCCAGCTCTCGCAGTCGATGGGCTATGCGCTGCAGGCCATCCACGTGCCCAAGACCATCGACAACGACCTGCCGCTGACCGATTGCTGCCCCGGCTTCGGCTCGGTCGCGAAGTACGTGGCGGTGTCGACCATCGAGGCCTCGTTCGACGTGCGCTCGATGGCGGCAACCTCCACCAAGGTGTTCGTGCTGGAGGTGATGGGCCGGCACGCGGGCTGGATCGCAGCGGCCGGCGGACTCGCGGCGGACCAGGGCATTCCGGTGGTGGTGCTGTTCCCCGAGATCGAGTTCGACAAGGCACGCTTCCTCGCGCGCGTGGACGAGCTGGTGAAGCAGCACGGCTACTGCTCGGTGGTGGTGTCCGAGGGCTGCCACCACCCTGACGGAACATTCCTTGCCGAACAGGGCACGCGCGACGCCTTCGGCCATGCGCAGCTCGGCGGCGCGGCGCCGGTGGTGGCGCAGATGGTCAAGGACGCGCTGGGCCACAAGTTCCACTGGGCCGTGGCCGACTACCTGCAGCGTGCCGCGCGGCACATCGCATCGGCCACCGACGTGCGGCAGGCCTACGAACTGGGGCAGCGCGCGGTCGAGCTCGCGCTGGAGGGCCGCAATGCGGTGATGCCGACCATCGAGCGCATCTCCGACGCGCCCTACGCCTACCGCCTGGGCAGCGCGCCACTCGAATCGGTCGCCAACGTCGAGAAGCCGATGCCGCGCGACTTCATCTCCGACGACGGCTACGGCATCACCGAGAAGTGCCGCCGCTACCTGCTGCCGCTGATCGAGGGCGAGGACTACCCCGCCTACAGCGGCGGGCTGCCGGTGTACGCGACGCTGCGCAACGACGTCGTCGCGAAGAAGCTGCCGGCCTTCGAGATTTCATGATGTCCACCACTGCAGAGGCTCCGGCCGGCCTGATCGACGCCACGCGCTGCCCGCTGTGCGGCGAGGCGAACCGCTGCGCGATGGAAATCGAGCGCGAGACGGGCCAGGCGCAGCCGCCCTGCTGGTGCATGCAGGTCGACTTCAGCAAGGCGCCTCTCACCAACCTGCCGGAAGAAATGCGCGGGCTCGCGTGCATCTGCATGCGCTGCGCGGCCGGCCAGCCGCCCCCACCTCCGCGCTCTCCTCAGGACTGAGCGGGGCTCTCCTGGGCCGGCTCGATGTCGCCGGCCACCACCATCGAGGGCGCGTCGCCCGGCCGCTGCTGCGTGACCACGCGGTGGATGAACTGCAGCTTGCCCACCGCCACGCGCGGCAGCACGAAGGGGTAGTAGTCGGGCTGGCCCATGCTGCGCGACAACTCGTTGAGCACGTTGGTGAGCAGCACCCAGCCGTTGATGAAGTCGAGGAACCTGCCGGCGTCGGGGTCGTCGGGCTGCCACAGGTCGGCAGGCGTGAAGAGGTCGCTCGCGAGCTCGACGTTGGTCGCGTCGACGCCGAAGCTCATCGCGGTGTCGGCCGTGTCGGCCATGTGCAGGTAGTGGGCCCAGGTCTCGGCCCAGTCCTCCCATGGGTGGGTGCTGGCGTAGCTGCTCACGAAGCGGTCGGCCCAGTCGGGCGGCGGGCCCTGCTCGTAGTGCGTCTGCAGCGCGGCGGCGTAGTCGGCGCGCTCGTCGCCGAAGAGGGCGCGGAAGTCGTCGATCCACTGCGTGGGCTGTACCAGCAGGTCCCAGTAGTAGTGGCCGATCTCGTGGCGGAAGTGACCCAGCAGGGTGCGGTAGGGCTCGCGCATCTCGGCGCGGATGCGCTCGCGCACGGCGTCCTCGGCCTCCTCGGCGTTGAGGGTGATCACGCCGTGCTGGTGGCCGGTCATCACGTGCGGGCCGCCCGGCGTGTTGCTGAGGAAGTCGAAGGCCAGCCCGTGCTCGGGATCGGCGTGGCGGCTCACCACCGGCAGGCCCAGCGCGAGCAGTTGCGAGAGCAGCCGGCGCTTGGCGGTCTCGAGCTTGCGCCAGAGTTCGCCGTTGCCTTCCACCGAGAGATCGGGAATGGTGCGCGTGACGCTGCAGGCCAGGCAGTAGCCGGGCGCGAGGCCATGCGTGTCGGGCGGCTGCTGCTCGCCTTCGCGCGCGGCGGGCACCATCCAGTTGCAGCCGGCCGGCGTCATGAAGTTCACGCAGCGGCTGTAGGTCTTGCCGTGCGGATCGCCGAACACGGTGAAGGTGTCGGGCTGCGCACCCGCGCCTTCCGCGGGCGCGAGCGGCATCACGCCGAGCCGCTCGATCACGTAGCCCAGCGGCGTGTGGCATGCCAGGCATTCGCTGTTGCGCAGGAACACGGGGCGCTCGCACTGGCATCGGTAGGCGCGGCTGACGGTGGGCGCGGCCAGTTCGGCCGCGAGGGTGGGCGCGCCTTCCCCTTGCGCTTCGCCGGAGGCAACCGGCTGGGCGTTGGCTTGATCGTCGGATGGAGCATTCATGCGGCAGTTGTCTTGATTGATCTTCCTGACGCGGAAGGGACAGCGGGTGCATTTTGCGGTCGCCCCTTTCATTTGCCGCCACGCAAAGCCCGATATGCTTGTAGGACGACGGACCCGAGACATTCCGCCGCCCCATGACCTCCCCACCGCCCCAAGAAGCCGCGAGCACGCCGGCCCCGCCCTCCATCGGCACGATGCGCCAGCGCTACGGCGAACGCTACCGCTGGTACCTGCTGCTGTCGGTGATGGTGGGGACGATGGCGTCGATCATGTCCTCGACCATCGTCAACGTGGCCATCCCCGGCATGAGCCACCACTTCTCGCTCGGACAGGAGCGCGCGCAATGGGTGAGCTCGGGCTTCATGGTGGCGATGACGGTGTCGATGCTCACCACGCCATGGCTGCTGTCGCGCTACGGCTACCGCCGCACCTACGTGGGCACGATGCTCCTGCTGCTGATCGGCGGCATCGTGGGCGGTGTGGCCAACGACTTCTCGCTGGTGCTGTTCGCGCGCGTGGCCGAGGGGCTGGCCGCGGGCGTGGTTCAGCCCATTCCGGCCATCATCATCCTGCGCGCCTTCGAGCCGCACGAGCAGGGGCGCGCCAGCGGCATCTTCGGCATGGGCGTGGTGCTGGCGCCGGCCATCGGGCCGAGCATCGGCGGCGTGCTGGTCGACCTGTTCGGCTGGCGCTCGATCTTCTTCATGGTGGTGCCGTTCTGCCTCGCGTCGCTGTGGCTGGCCTACAAGTTCGTGCCCAAGACCGCGCCCGGCGGCGTGGCGGCCGCGCGCGGCGACGGGCTGGACGCACGCGGACTGGCGCTGGGCACGGTCGGCACGCTGTGCCTGCTCAACGGCCTGGTGGCGCTGCGCGGCGATTCACCGCTGCAGGCGGCGCTGCTGCTGGCGGGCGCGCTGGCCTCGTTCGGCGTCTTCGTGTGGTGGCAGCGGCGCCTCGGGGCCTCGGGCGGCACGCCGCTGATGAACCTGGCGCTCTTCCGCTACCGGCAGTTCGCGATGGGCAGCGTGGTCGCATTCATCTACGGCACGGCGCTCTTCGGCTCGACCTACCTGCTGCCGGTGTACATGCAGGTGGGGCTGCATCTCTCCGCTTCCCACGTGGGCACCATCCTGCTGCCGGCGGGCATCGTGCTGGCGCTCACCATCGCCGGCGTGGGCCGGCTGGCCGACAAGCATCCGACCTGGGTGCTGGTGACCATCGGCCTCGCGCTGCTGGCAGCCTCGTTCGCGCTGATGATGGTGCTGCGGCTGGACAGCGCGCTGTGGCTGCTGGTGGCCTTCGCGATCATCGGGCGCATCGGGCTGGGCTTCATCCTGCCCTCGCTCAACCTGGGCTCGATGCGTCCGCTGGCCAAGCCGCTGATCCCGCAGGGCGCGAGCGCCATCAACTTCGTGCGCATGCTCGGCGGCGCGGCCGGCGTGAGCCTGTGCGCCATCGTGCTGGAGTGGCGGCTCGCGGCGCACGGCGATTCGCTCGCCAACCCGATGACCAGCCCGGCGCGGCTCGCCGCCTTCGACGAGGTGTTCGCGATGCTCGCCGGCCTTTGCGCGCTGGCCATTTGCGCGGCGTGGCAGTTGCGCCGTCCGCCACAGTCAGGGTAAGCACCGAGTAATACGAAAGGACCCATCGTCTCTAATTGTGAGAATTTGTTAAATCAGTTGGGATGGGTCTTACATGCAACGCAGAAGTTTTATCGCATCGACGGCCGTGGCCGCCGCCGGGCTCGCTCGGCTCTCCTGCGCGCAAGCCGCCGAAACGGGGGTGAGCGACAGCGAAGTCGTGCTCGGCAGTTCGGCTGTCCTGAGCGGTCCGCTCGGATCGCAGATCAAGGTCGTGCACAACGGTGCCGCGCTGGCGTTCGATGCCGTCAACGAACAGGGCGGCGTGAACGGGCGCAAGATCAAGATGGTGGCGCTGGACGACGAGCTGAAGCCCGAGAAGGCGCTGGAGAACTACACCAAGCTGCTGAACGACCATCGCGTGTTCGCCTTCTTCGGCTGCGTGGGCTCGGGCACCACGGCCGCCGCGGCGAAGCTGCTGCAGCAGAGCGGCGCGCCCAGCGTGGGCGGCTACGGGGTGGGCGACAGCGCGCGCGAACGCGTCGCGGGCTCGGCCTACTTCGTGCGCGCCAGCAACGCCCGTGAAGCGCAGGCCCTGGTCGAGCACCTGGCGACCATCGGCGTGAACAAGATCGCGATCGTCCACCTCGACAACCCCGGCGGCGCCGAGGCGGTCAAGCTGATCGAGGCGGCCATGGTCCCGCACAAGCTGGTGCCGACTGCCAAGGTGGTCGCCAAGGGCGACGGCTCCGACGCCGTCGCCGCCGGCAAGGCGCTGGCCGACAGCCAATCGCAGGCCATCCTGATGTACCTGGCCGGCACCGTGGCCGGCGAGGTGATCAAGGCCACCTACGCCGCCGGCAGCAAGCCGATGTTCTACGGCATGTCGATCGTGCCGGGCGAAGTCACGGCCAAGGTGGTGGCCCTGCAGGCAGGCGGCCTCGCGATCTCGCAAGTCATGCCCTATCCCTGGGGCGAAGTGGAGACCGTGACGCGCGACTATCGCCGGCTGGCGGAGCGGGCACAGGTGCCGGTGGGTTACGGCAGCTTCGAGGGCTACCTGAACGGGCTGGTGATGATCGAGGCGCTCAAGCGCACCGGCCGCGACCTGACGCGCGCACGCCTGCATGCGACGCTGCGCGCGCTCAAGTTCCGCCTGGCCGGCATGGACATCGATTTCTCGACCGGCAACACCACCGGCTCGCGCTTCATCGAAATGGTGCGCGTCACGCCCGAGGGCCGCTTCGTGCGCTGAGCGGCGAGCGGATCCGCCGCACGGCCGGCCGGCACTCGCGTCTAATAGCGCCATGTGCCAATTGCTAGGAATGAACTGCAACACGCCGACCGACGTGACCTTCAGCTTCACGGGGTTCGCGCAGCGCGGCGGCCGCACCGACCACCATGCCGACGGCTGGGGCATCGCATTCTTCGAGGATCGCGGGCTGCGGCACTTCGTCGACCACCAGCCGGCCTGCGAATCGCCGGTGGCAGATTTGATCCGGCGCTATCCCATCCAGAGCCGCAACGTCATCGCGCACATCCGCAAGGCGACGCAGGGCGAGGTCAACCTGCAGAACTGCCACCCGTTCGTGCGCGAGCTGTGGGGGCGCTACTGGGTGTTCGCTCACAACGGCGACCTGAAGGAGTTCCGCCCGCGCCTGCACGGCAACTTCCACCCGGTGGGCAACACAGACAGCGAGCACGCCTTCTGCTGGATCATGCAGGAGCTGGCCAAGTCGCACGCGGGCGTGCCGAGCATCGAGGAGCTCACGCTCACGCTGCGCGAGCTGGCCCCGCAGCTGGCGAGCCACGGCACCTTCAACTTCATGCTGTCCAACGGTCAGGCACTGTGGGCGCATGCGTCCACCAACCTCTGGTACGTGGAGCGCCGCCATCCCTTCGTGACGGCGCAGCTGTCGGACGAAGACCTGGAGATCGACTTCGCACAGCACACCACGCCCAACGACCGCGTGGCCGTGGTCGTGACCTCGCCGCTGACCACCAACGAGACATGGACACAGTTCGCGCCGGGCGAGCTGCAGGTGTTCGTGGACGGGCAGCGCGTCGGAAACTGAGGCGAGTCAGTCTTTCGACTGACACTTTTTCGCAACATTGCAAGAAAGTATCGACGGGTGGGCGCATACGAGTAAACAATAACGGTTCTCATTTGCAAATTGAACCGTTCATGCCCGCTTCCTTCTTCCATCTCCGGCCGACCGTGGTCGCAACGCTGCTTGCGCTGAATGCCGCGGTAGCTCTGGCCCAGACCACCGCAACGCAGCCGGCGGCTCCGGTGGTTTCGAGCGTCGGCACGCTGTCCACCGTGACCGTCGAAGCCAGCGCTGACGCCTCGGCCGAGGGCCTGACCAAGCCCTACGCCGGCGGACAGGTGTCGCGCGGCGGCCGGGTCGGCATCCTGGGCAACCAGGACATGATGAGCACGCCGTTTTCCAGCACCAACTACACCAACGAGCTGATCCAGGACCAGCAGGCCAAGAGCGTGGCCGACGTGCTGCTCAACGATCCGTCGGTGCGCCAGGCTCGCGGCTTCGGCAACTTCCAGGAGCTGTACGTGGTGCGCGGCTTCCCCGTGTACTCCGACGACGTGGCCTACAACGGCCTGTACGGCATGCTGCCGCGCCAGTACATCGCCTCCGAGTTCTTCGAGCGCGTGGAAGTCTTCCGCGGCGCCAACACCTTCCTGAACGGCGCAGCCCCCGGCGGCAGCGGCATCGGCGGTGCGATCAACCTGCTGCCCAAGCGCGCGCCCAACGAGCCGCTCACCCGCGTCGGCTTCGGCGTGCAAACAGGCGGACAGGGCTACGTCAACCTCGACCTGGCGCGCCGCTTCGGCCCCGACGACGGCCTGGGCGTGCGCGTGAACGCGGTGCGCCGCGAAGGCGGCACCGGCGTGAAGAACGAGAGCCAGCAGCTCAGCGCCTTCAACGTCGGCCTCGACTGGCACAACCGCAACGTGCGCCTGTCGGCCGACTTCGGCTATCAAGATTACGACCTGAAGGACGGCCGCCCGAGCCTGACGCCTTCGTCGACGCTGCCGATCCCGCGCGCGCCCGACGCCCGCACCAACTTCGCCCAGCCCTGGACCTATTCGAAGGAAAAGGACAAGTTCGCCACCTTCCGCGGCGAGGTCGACATCACCGACAACATCACGGCCTGGGCCGCCGGCGGCGTGCGCCGCAGCGACGAGGACAACGTGCTGTCGAACCCGACGCTCGCCGACGCCTTCGGCAACACCAGCAACACCCGCTTCAGCAACACCCGCGAGGACCGCATCGGAACGGCCGAGATCGGCGTGCGCGGCAACTTCGCGACCGGCCCGGTGAAGCACACCGTGGTGGTCTCGGCGGCCAAGTACAGCAACGACCGCGACAACGCCTACACGATCTCGCGCGGCACCATCCGCAACAACATCTACGCGCCCTACGCGTCGCCCTACCCCGTCGCCAATTCCTTCACCGGCAACACACTGGAAGACCCGCGCCTGACCGACAAGATAGACACGTCGAGCGTGGCCATTGCCGACACCATGTCGTTCATGGACGACCGCCTGCTCGTCACGCTCGGCGCGCGCCGCCAGACCATCGAGCAGACCAGCTACGCCTACACCACGCTCAAGCAGTCGAGCACCTACGACAAGAGCAAGACCACGCCGGTAGCCGGCGTCGTGTTCAAGATCACGCCGACCGTCTCGGCCTACGCCAACTACATCGAAGGCCTCGTCAAGGGCAACGTGGCACCGGGTACGGTCAACGGCCTGCCCGTCACCAATGCGGGCGAGATCTTCGCGCCCTATCAGGCCAGGCAGAAGGAGATCGGCGTCAAGTACGACGGCGGCACGCTGGGCGCGAGCGCGGCGTTCTTCACCACCGACCAGCCCACCTATTACTACGCGGGCCAGACCTACGGCCTCTACGGCAAGCAGCGCAACCAAGGCCTGGAGCTGTCGGTGTTCGGCCAGCCCGCCAAGGGCCTGCGCCTGCTCGGTGGCCTGACGCTGCTCGACGCCAAGCAGAAGAACACGCAAGGCGGCGCCACCGACGGCCTCACCGCCATCGGCGTGGCGAAGCAGCAGGCCAATCTCGGCGCCGAATGGGATGTGCCCGGCGTGCGCAACCTGTCGCTGAACGCCCGCGTGCTCTACACCTCGAAGCAGTACGCCAACGCCGCCAACACGCAGTCGGTGCCGTCGTGGACGCGCTTCGACGTGGGCGCGCGCTACCTGGTCGACCTCGGCAACGGCCGCTTGCTCACGCTGCGCGCGCGCATCGACAACCTCTTCAACAAGTCGTACTGGGCCTCGGTGGGCGGCACGCAGGGCAGCAACTACCTGGTGCTGGGTGCGCCACGCACCTTCGCTGTGAGCGGCACGATCGATTTCTGACCCGAGCCACCAGGCTGGCGGTCAGCGGCCCTGCTCGCGCAGGGCTGCTTCGAGCGCATCGATGAACATCGCCGGCACGTCGAAGCCGGTCTGCTCGGTGATCTCCTGGAAGCAGGTCGGGCTGGTCACGTTGATCTCGGTGACCGAGTCGCCGATCACGTCGAGCCCGATCAGCAGCAGCCCGCGCGGCGCCAGCGCGCGGCCCACGGTCTCGGCGATCTCGCGGTTGCGCGGCGTGAGCGGCTGGGCCACGCCCTTGCCGCCCGCTGCCAGGTTGCCGCGCACCTCGGTGCCCTGGGGGATGCGCGCCAGCACGAAGGGCGCCGGCTCGCCCGCGATGATGAGGATGCGCTTGTCGCCCTGCGAGATCTCGGGCACGAAGCGCTGCACCATGATGGTTTCGGCGCCGTCCTTGTTGAGCGTCTCGACGATGGAGCCGAGGTTCAGCGCGTCCTGCTTCACGCGAAAGATGCCCATGCCGCCCATGCCGTCGAGCGGCTTGAGGATGATGTCGCCGTGCTCGGCGTGGAAGTCGCGCACGGCTTGCGCGCTGCGCGTCACCAGCGTGGGCGTGGTGAACTGCGGAAACTCCATGATCGCGAGCTTCTCGGGGTGGTCGCGCAGCGCGCGCGGCTTGTTGATTACCTGGGCGCCCTCGCGTTCGGCCTGCTCCAGCAGGTGCGTGGCGTAGATGTACTCGGCGTCGAAGGGCGGGTCCTTGCGCATGAGCACGGCGTCGAAATCCTTCAGCGCCTTGGCCTCGGAGATGTCGACGCGGTACCAGTCCCTCGCGTCGCCGGTCAGCGTGATCTGCTGCACCGTGGCCGTGACCACGCCGCCCGACTTCCACTGGATGTCCTGCGGCAGGCAGGCCGCGATGCGGTAGCCGCGGCGCTGCGCCTCGCGCATCATCGAGAAGGTCGTGTCCTTGTAGATCTTGAAGTGATCGAGGGGATCGGCGACGAAGAGAATGTTTTTCATCAGGCGTTCTTTCTTGCGTTGCCGGGGCGCGGCGGCCATTGGCATGGGTATCGGGGCGCGATGTTGCCGGAAGCGGCGATGTCCTTGCCGGCGGGGGCTTTTTTCTCTTCGGCCCGCCGTGTCCGGCCTTGTCGCGCAACGCGCATCCGGGCGATTGTGCCGGGCGCCCAAGGGCGCAGGATGGTCAACAATCTGAGCCCGATAAAGTCAACCATCCGGCACGGGAATTGCGTGTCTCCACCTCCGACAACTCCCGGAGAACCTCGTGGACACATCCATTTCGCAGGGCGGCCCTGCGCTCGATCCCGCCGCCGTGGTCGACGAATTCCTTCGCCTGGTGATGATCCCGGACCCGCAGTCGGCCTCGCGCTTCACCGCGCCCGACATCCGCATCCGCTTCACCGGCAACCGCCCGATGCATGCGCCAGCCGACACCTCGGCCTTCAACGCCAGCCGCTACGCCTGGGTCAAGAAGAAGATCGAGCGCACCGAAACGGTGGCCGGCGGCACGCCCGAGGAAACGGTGGTCTACAGCCTCGGCACGCTTTACGGTGCGTGGCCCGACGGCACGGCCTTCGAAGGCAACCGGTACGTCGACCGCTACGTGGTGCGCCACGGCCTGATCGTGCAGATGGACGTCTGGAACGACAGCGCCGAATGGCTGCTGGTGCGCGCCGGCCTCGCCGTGCTGTGAGGCCGGCGGCATGACGACGCGCTGGCCCGACCGGCTCCCCACGCACGACCGCTTCGACTACCGGCCGATCACGCGGCGGCCCGATTACGCGTGGCCGAACGGTGCGCGGCTGGCGGTGTACATCGGCTTCAACGTCGAGCATTTCGCCTTCGGCGACGGACTGGGCGCATGCATCGGCCCGGCCTCGCCGCAGCCCGACGTGCTCAACCACGGCTGGCGCGAATATGGCAACCGCGTGGGTGCTTGGCGTTGTCTCGAACTGTTCGATTCGCTCGCGCTGCCGACCGGCGCACTCGTCAACACCGCGCTGTATGACCACTGCCCGGAGCTGGTGCAGGCCTTGGTGGCGCGCGGCGACGAGCTGATCGGCCACGGCCACAGCAACGCCGAACGCCAGGGCGTGCTCGACGAGGAACACGAGCGCACCCTGCTGCTGCGCTGCCGCGAGCGCATGCTGCGCGAAAGCGGGCAGGCGCCCGCGGGCTGGCTCTCGCCGTGGATCTCCGAAAGCGCCCTCACGCCCGACCTGCTGGCCGAGACCGGCTACGGCTACACGCTCAACTGGTGCCACGACGACCAGCCGCTGCGCATGCGCACGCGCGGCGGCGGATCGCTGTGGTCGGTGCCGTACCCGCAGGAGCTCAACGACATCCCGATGATCGTCGGCCGCCTGATGGACGCGAAGGATTTCAGCGCGATGGTGATCGACAACTTCGAGGAAATGCTCGATCAGTCGCGCGCGCAGCCGCTGGTGATGGGGCTGGCGCTGCATCCGTACATCGTGGGGCAGCCCTACCGGCTGAGGCACCTGCGCAGCGCGCTGGAGCGGCTGGCGCAGGCGCGCGACCGGGGCGAGATCTGGTTCGCCACGCCCGGTGCGATCGCCTCGCACGTGGCCGGGCTCGAAAAGGAGCGACCGGGAGAATTCGACTGAGCCGCGCTCGGACTCAGATCTCGATCTTCGACCCCAGCTCCACCACCGCGTTGTTCGGCAGCCCCAGGAAGGCCGCCGCACCGCTCGCGTTGTGGTGCATCTGCGCGAACAGCTTCTCGCGCCACGGCGCCATGCCGCTGCCCAGCGTCGGGATGACGACGTCGCGCGACAGGAAGTAGCTGGTCGTCATCTGCTCGAGCTGGCAGCCGCGCATGCGCGCGTTCTCGAGGGCGCGCGGCAGGTCGATGTCGTTCTTGAAGCCGTAGTGGACGATGATCTGCCAGCAGTGGTGGCCCAGCGCCTCGATCTCGATGCGCTTGTCCATCGGGATCCACGGCACCTCGTGGTTGCGCACGGTGACGAACATGTTCTGCTCGTGCAGCACCTTGTTGTGCTTCAGGTTGTGCAGCAGCGCGTTGGGCACCACGCCCGGCTCGGCCGTGAGGAACACCGCCGTGCCGTCGACACGCGCGGGCGGGCTCACGAACACGGAATCGAGGAAGGACTTCAGGTCGATGGCGTCGGCGTGCTGCGCCTCGCCCATCAGGCGGCGGCCTTCCTTCCAGGTGATCATCAGCGTGAAGACGAAGCCGCCGATCAAGAGCGGGAACCAGCCGCCCTCGAAGAGCTTGAGCAGGTTCGACGCGAAGAACAGGAAGTCGACCACGAAGAAGACCGCGGTGGAGGCGATGCACAGCGCCAGGGGAAGCTTCCACGCATAGCGGATCACGAAGAAAGTGAGCACCGTGGTGATCAGCATATCGGTGGTCACGGCGATGCCGTAGGCCGCGGCCAGGCTGCTCGACGAGCGGAACATGACCACCGCCAGCACGATGGCCACGAACAGGCCCCAGTTGACAAGCGGAATGTAGATCTGGCCCGCCGTGCGCACGCTGGTGTGTTCGATGTTCAGGCGCGGCAGGTAGCCCAGCTGGATCACCTGGCGCGTCACGCTGAAGGCGCCGGTGATGAGGGCCTGCGACGCGATCACCGTGGCTGCGGTAGCAAGCAGCACCAGCGGAATGAGCGCCCACTCGGGCGCCATCATGAAGAACGGGTTCTTCACCGCCTCGGGGTTCTCCAGCAGCAGCGCGCCCTGGCCGAAGTAGTTGAGCGTGAGGGCGGGCATCACCACCGAGAACCACGCGATGCGGATCGGGCTCTTGCCGAAGTGGCCGAGGTCGGCGTACAGCGCCTCGGCGCCGGTCACGCACAGCACGGTCGCGCCCAGCAGGATGAAGCTGGTGCCGGGGTTGTCCCACATGAACTTCAGCGCGTAGAACGGGTTCAGCGCCTTCAGGATCTCGGGGTGGTGCAGGATCTGCGACACGCCGAGCACCGCGATCGCGATGAACCAGGTCAGCGTCACCGGCCCGAAGAACTTGCCGATGCCGGCGGTGCCGCGCTTCTGCACCACGAACAGGCAGAACAGCACGACCAGCGTGAGCGGAATGACGTAGTGCGTGAAGTGCGGCGACACCACCTCCAGGCCCTCGACCGCCGAGAGCACCGAGATGGCCGGGGTGATGACCCCGTCGCCATAGAAGAGCGAGGTGCCGAAGATGCCTACCACCAGCAGCAGGTGGCGCAGCCTGGGCTTGTCGGCCACCGCTCGGGAGGCCAGCGCCAGCATGGCGACCAGGCCGCCCTCGCCTTCGTTGTCGGCCCGCAGCACGAGCACGACGTACTTGATGGAGACGATGACGGTGAGCGTCCAGAAGAACATCGACAGGATGCCGTAGACGTTCTCGACGGTGAAAGGCACGTGGCCGTGGCCGAACACTTCCTTGACGGCGTACAGCACGCTGGTGCCGATGTCGCCATAGACGACGCCGATGGCGCCGACGATCAGGCCGGCTGAGAGATTTTTGGGGGCTGACACGAAGTCGATGGGAAAAGGGCAGGCTGCTGGAATCGACGCGTCAGGCACGCCGGGCGCGAACGGCGAACTTTAGTTCACCCGGATCGCCCTCCCGCCCTTTTGTTTCCGTTGCTGTGGGGCCGCTATTTTGCCGCCGCCTGCGCTCGGTGCAAGCCGAGGCAGGGAGCCCCCGGCCAATCACTCGTAGATTTCGGCGTCCGGATCGGTCGCTTCCATCTCGTAGCTGGCGGCAACCATGGCCAGCCGGCCGACCACGCCGTACATGTAGAAGCGGTTGGGCGCGCTGGCGCCAGGCTTGGCGCCCGGCTGTGGCAAGTGCGCACTTTCAGAGAAGGCCAGCGGCACGAAGCTCGCCCCCGGCAGCTTCAGGTTCTCGTCGGCGGCGCGCTCGGCGTGCACCCGGTAGAAGCCGCCGACCACGTAGCGGTCCATCATGTAGACCACCGGTTCGGCCACGCCGTTGTGCACGCGCTCGTTGGTGAGCACGCCTTCCTGGACGATCAGCTCCGTCGGCTCGCGCAGGTCGCGGCCGGCGGCGTTCCTCGCGGATGCCGCCGGAACGCTGGCGCTGGCACCGCCGCGCGGCTTGCCGATCAGCGACTCCACGTCCTTGGCGTCGCGAACCGTCACCACGCCGGGGCTGCCGCTCCCGCTGTGGCCGCCCTTGACGACCACGAAGGGCTTCTCGTTGATGCCGTATTCCTTGTACTTGCGGCGCACCTTGGTCAGCACCGCATCCACATGGCTGGTGAGCACGTCGATGCCGCGGCCCTCGGCCACGTCGACGCCCTCGGCGCGCGCATAGATCGGGTTGATGAGCCACGGGTCGATGCCCAGCAGCTTGCCGAAGCGCTTGGACAGCTCCTCGTAGCTGTGCAGGTGATTGCTCTTGCGGCGCACCGACCAGCCCGCATGCAGCGGTGGCAACAGGTACTGCTCGTGCAAATCTTCGAGGATGCCTGGAGTTCCCGCAGAAAGCTCGTTGTTAAGGAGAATTGTGCACGGATCGAAGTTCTTGAGCCCCAGACGTCGCTTGGTGCGCACCACCGGCTCCAGCGTCACGGTCTCGCCATTGGGCAGTTCGATCTTCTTGGGCGACTTGATCGCCGGATCGATCGACCCTATGCGCACGTTGAGCCCCGCCATGTGGAAGATGCGCACGAGTTGCGCGACGTTGGCGAGATAAAAGGTGTTCTTGGAGTGGTTTTCCGGAATGACGAGCAGGTTGCGCGCCTCCGGACAGATCTTCTCGATGGCCGCCTGCGCGGCCTGCACCGCCAGCGGCAGCATTTCCTTGGTGAGGTTGTTCCAGCCGCCCGGAAAGAGGTTGGTGTCGACCGGCGCCAGCTTGAAGCCCGCGTTGCGGATGTCGACGGCGCTGTAGAACGGCGGCGTGTGCTCCATCCACTCGAGCCGGAACCAGCGCTCGATGGCAGGCATCGAGTCGAGCACCCGCTGCTCCAGTTCGTTGATCGGGCCGGTCAGGGCGGTGACTAGATGCGGAACCATGCAGCGGCCTTGTTGGTTTTGTGCTTAAAGGTGGAGTGGAATTGTAGGATTTGGGGCTGGTCGCCCCAATGACAAGACCGCGCGCGAACGCATCGGATCGACCGCTCCCGTGCGGCTCATCAGGTCCGGACTTCGCCTTGCCCCAGCACCACGTACTTGAGCGAGGTCAGTCCTTCGATGCCCACCGGGCCGCGCGCATGGAACTTGTCGGTGCTGATGCCGATTTCGGCACCCAGGCCGAATTCGAAGCCGTCCGCGAAGCGTGTGCTCGCATTGACCATCACGCTGGCCGAATCGACCTCGCGCAGGAAGCGCTGTGCATGCACGTGGTCGCGCGTGACGATGGCGTCGGTGTGGTGGCTCGAGTAGCGGTTGATGTGCGCGATGGCCTCGTCCACGCCGGCCACCACCCTGATGCTGATGACCGCGGCGAGGTACTCCTCGTACCAGTCGGACTCCACTGCGTCGACGATCTTCGCCGGCGGGTTCACCGCGCCCAGCGCCTCGCTCTCGCGCAGGATGGCGGCGGCCGCCGGGTCGCAGCGCATTTCCACGCCCTTGGCCGCGAAGATGGCGGCGATCTCGGGCAGGAAGTCCTCGGCCACCGCGGCCGACACCAGCAGGCCTTCGGCGGCGTTGCAGGGGCTGTACTTCTGGGTCTTGGCGTTGTCGACGATGCGCAGCGCCATCTCGAATTCGGCCGTGTCATCCACGTAGACGTGGCAGTTGCCGTCCAGGTGCTTGATGACCGGCACCTTGGCGTCGCGGCTGATGCGCTCGATCAGGCCCTTGCCGCCGCGCGGAATGATCACGTCGACAAATTCCGGCATGGCGATCAGCTGGCCGACGGCCTCGCGGTCGGTGGTCTGCACCAGCTGCACCGCCTCGACCGGCAGGCCGGCCTCGGCTAGCGCCTCGGACACCAGCAGCGCCAGCGCCTTGTTCGACTCGATGGCCTCCGAGCCGCCGCGCAGGATGGCGGCGTTGCCGCTCTTGATCGCCAGGCTCGCGGCCTCGATGGTCACGTTGGGCCGGCTCTCGTAGATCATGCCGAACACGCCGATCGGCACGCGCATCTGTCCCACGCGGATGCCGCTGGGCTGCTGCTTCATGCCGATGATCTCGCCGATGACGTCGGCCATGCCGGCGAGCTGCTCGCAGCCCTGGGCGACGGTCTCGATGACCTTGGGCGTGAGCTTCAGGCGATCGACCATCGGGGCAGGCAGGCCGGCGGCGGTGGCGCGCTCCAGGTCCTTCTGGTTGGCGACCGCGAGCGCCGGGCCGGCTTCGCGCAGGCGGCGGGCCAGCGCCTTCAGGGCCTTGTTCTTGCTGGCCGCATCGGCACGGGCCATGAGGAATGCGGCGGTCTTGGCTTGCAGGCCCAGGGCCTGCATGTGTTCGCTTACGTTGAACGCGTTCATCGGGCTATTTTCCCACGCCGACCCGTGGCCCGGCTGGCGCAGGCCTTTTGGCGGCTGGAGCCGCCAGCCCGCTTCGCCGGGCAGCCTTCAGGCGCGCCGCGGCGTGCCGCCCGCGCTGCCGCAGGCGCGGCACAGCATCAGCGCCAGCCGCTGCAGCGCCTGCCAGCCGCTGGCGGGCCAGTCTGGCTGCTTCAGCCCCTTCACGATGCCGTCCACCACGTGCGCGGCACGCAGCAGGCGCGCCAGCATGCGGTCGTCCAGGCGCGGCAGCACGCGCTCGAAGGCGCGCTCGCGCGGGCCCCAGATGCGGTTCTCGCGCAGCGCCATCGGCAGCGGGCGCCCCGAGGCCATGGCGTCCTTCACGCGCTTGAGGGCGCGTATGTCCTCGGCGATCGCGTAGTGCACCAGCACTTCGGCCTCGCCCTCGGCCTGCAGGCCGTCGAGCATGCGCGCCACGCGCTGCGGATTGCCCGCCAGCACGGCCTCGGAGAGTTTGAACACGTCGTAGCGCGCCACGTTGTTGACCGCGCCTTCCACCTGCTCCCAGCTCAGCTCGCCGGCCGGATGCAGCAGCGCGAGCTTCTGGATCTCCTGGTGCGCGGCCAGCAGGTTGCCTTCCACGCGATCGGCGAAGAACTGCAGCGTGCGCTGCCCCTCGTCGCCGGGCATCACGCGCTGGCCCTGCTGGCCCAGGCGCTGTGCGATCCACTGCGGCAGCGCATTGCGCTCGATGGGGTCGACCTGGATGCTCGCGCCGTTGTTCTCCAGCGCCGAGAACCAGGCGCCGGTGCGCGTGGCCTTGTCCAGCCGCGGCAGCATCACCAGCGTGAGCGTGCTGTCGTTGCCGGGCGCCGCCTCCGCCAGTTGCTGCAGGGCTGCGCTGCCGTCCTTGCCGGGCTTGCCCGAGGGAATGCGGATCTCGACGATCTGCTTGTCCGCGAAGAGCGACAGCGAGCCCCCGGCCGCGAGCACCGCGCTCCAGTCGAAGTGCGCGCCGGCCACGGTGTAGGAGCTGCGCTCGGTGTAGCCCTGCGCGCGCGCCGCCGAGCGAATGGCGTCGGCCGCCTCCTGCGCGAGCAGCGGCTCGTCGCCGTGGATCGTGTAGAGCGGCTTCAGGCCCTTCTGCAGATGGGCCCCGAGCTGGGCGCTGGCAAGTTGCATGGAATCGGAAAAGCCGGGCTCAGATTTCCTTGAGCGCCGCCAGCCGCCGCATCAGCTGCTGCGCGATGTCCGACTGCATGTCGCGGAACAGCAGGTCGGCCTCGCCTTCCTTGGCCAGCGCGTTGGTCTCGTTGAAGCTCAGGTCGCGCGTCTGCGAGACGTCGGTGGGCGGCAGCAGGTCCTTGCCGCCCGGGGTGCGCAGCTTGAAGCGCACCTTCAGCTGAAGCTGCAGCTCGCGCACGAGGCCCGCAGAATTGGTCGAGATCACGATGCGGTTGCGGTCCTCGCCCAGGATCTCGAGCACGACGTCGGCCTTGGATGCATCCTCGGCCGACATCACTGTCACGGTGCCAGTAGCCCGCAGCTCGCGCCGGATCTGGTTGATCATGGCCGAGTTGCCCGACACCGACAGCGACTTGAACGCGAAGACCGGCGCCTTGCGCAGCTCGAAGCCGCAGCCGGCCAGGCCCAGCGAGGCGCCGGCCGCCAGCCCGAGGAGGAGGCCGCGGCGCGGCAGCGAGACGTTGCGAGTGTTCATGCTTGCTTGGATGGTTGAGCCGTTCGTGCGGCGTTTCAGATGACCACGTTGACCAGGCGGCCCGGAACCACGATCACGCGCTTGGCGGACGCCCCCTCGGCGAAGGCCACGAAGTCGTCGCAGGCCAGCGCGAGCTTCTCGATCTCGTCCTTCGAGGCGCCTGCCGGCACGCTGAGCTTGCCGCGCAGCTTGCCGTTGACCTGCAGCATGAGCTCGATCTCGTCCTGCACCAGCGCGCCCACGTCGACCACGGGCCAGGGCGCGTCGAGCAGGCCGCCCAGGTCCTTGTCGTAGCCGAGCTCGCTCCACAGCTGCTGGGCGATGTGCGGCGTGGCCGGATAGAGGCAGCGCAGCAGGATGCCGAAGCCCTCGCGCAGCGCGGCCAGGTCGCCCGGCGTTCCTTCGGACTTGAAGCCTTCCAGCGCGTTGAGCAGCTTCATCGCACCCGACACCACCGTGTTGTATTGCATGCGCTGGTAGTCGTAGTCGACCTGGCGCAGCACGGTGTGCACCTCACGGCGCAGCGCCTGGGCGTTCTTGCCGAAGGCCTGGCCGGCCACGGCCACCGGAGCCACGTCGGCCTGCGAGACGCCGAAGTTCCACACGCGGCGCAGGAAGCGGAAGCTGCCCTCGACGGCCGCGTCGTTCCACTCGAGCGTGGCCTCGGGCGGCGCGGTGAACATGGTGTACAGGCGCGCGGTGTCGGCGCCGTACTTCTCGATGAGGTCCTGCGGGTCTACACCGTTGCGCTCGCTCTTGCCCATCTTGCCGACGCCACCGTATTCGACCTTCGTGCCGTCGGCCGCGGTGCCGCCGACGATGCGGCCCTGGGCGTCGAGCACGGGCGTGACTTCGGAGGGCGGGAAGTAGTCCTTGCCGCCCTTCGCGTTGCGCGAGTAGAAGATGTGATTGAGCACCATCCCCTGCGTCAGCAGCTTGCTGAAGGGCTCGTCGGCCTTCAGCAGGCCGAGGTCGCGCATCACCTTGGTCCAGAAGCGCGCATACAGCAGGTGAAGAATGGCGTGCTCGATGCCGCCGATGTACTGGTCCATCGGCATCCAGTAGTCGGCGCCCTCGGCCACCATCGCCGCGTCGTTCTTCGGGTCGCAGTAGCGCATGAAGTACCACGACGAGTCGACGAAGGTGTCCATCGTGTCGGTCTCGCGCCGCGCGGGCTTGCCGCACACGGGGCACACCACGCCGGCATGGAAGCCCTCGTGCTTGTGCAGCGGGTTGCCCGAGCCGTCGGGCACGCAGTCGGTGGGCAGTACCACCGGCAGGTCCTTCTCCGGGACGGGCACCGCGCCGTGCTCTTCGCAATGGATGATCGGGATCGGCGTGCCCCAGTAGCGCTGGCGGCTCACGCCCCAGTCGCGCAGGCGCCAGGTGGTCTGCATCTCGCCCAGGCCCTTCTGGCCCAGCGCATGCGCCACGGCTGCAACGGCCTCCTTGTAGGTCATGCCGCTGAAGTTGTCGGAGTTGATGGTCACGCCGCGCTGCTTGTCGGCGTACCAGTCCTGCCACTTGTGATAGTCGAAGTGCGGCTCGTCGTCGACCAGCACCACCTGGATGATCTCGATGCCGTACTTGTTGGCGAACGCGAAGTCGCGCTCGTCGTGCGCGGGCACACCCATCACGGCGCCATCGCCGTAGCTCATCAGCACGTAGTTGCCGACCCACACCGGCACCTGCTCCTCGGTGATCGGGTGCATCACCGTGAGGCCGGTGGGCACGCCCTTCTTCTCCTGCGTGGCCAGCTCGGCCTCGGTGGTGCCGCCGCTCTTGCACTCCTCGATGAAGGCCGCGACCTTGGGGTCGAGCGTGGCGGCGTGCGCGGCCAGCGGGTGCTCGGGCGCGACAGCGCAGAAGGTCACGCCCATGATGGTGTCGGCACGCGTGGTGAACACGTACATGCGGCCGTCCTGGATCAGCTTGCCGTCGGCGCCCTTGATGTCATGCGTGAAGGCGAAGCGCACGCCCTCGCTCTTGCCGATCCAGTTCTCCTGCATCAGCTTGACGCGCTCGGGCCAGCCCGGCAGCTTGTGCTGGGTGTGCTCGAGCAGTTCCTCGGCGTAGTCGCTGATCTTCAGGTAGTAGCCCGGGATCTCGCGGCGCTCGACCGTGGCGCCGGTGCGCCAGCCCTTGCCGTCGATCACCTGCTCGTTGGCCAGCACGGTCTGGTCGACCGGGTCCCAGTTGACCACCTGGGTCTTGCGGTAGGCGATGCCCTTCTCGAGCATCTTCAGGAACAGCCACTGGTTCCACTTGTAGTAGCTGGGGTCGCAGGTGGCGATCTCGCGGCTCCAGTCGATGGCCAGCCCCATGGCCTGGAGCTGGCCCTTCATGTAGGCGATGTTCTCGTAGGTCCACTTGGCCGGCGGCACGCCGTTCTTCAGCGCCGCGTTCTCGGCCGGCAGGCCGAAGGCGTCCCAGCCCATCGGCATCAGCACGTTGTAGCCGCTCATGCGCAGGTAGCGCGTGAGCATGTCGTTGATCGTGTAGTTGCGCACGTGGCCCATGTGCAGCTTGCCGCTGGGGTACGGCAGCATCGAGCAGGCGTAGTACTTCTTGCGGCTCGCGTCCTCGGTGACGCGGTAGGCATCGGCGGCGCTCCATTGCGCCTGGGCAGCGGACTCGACGTCGCTGGGTTTGTAGCTGGGATTCATGGCGGTTCGGCAAGAGCCCGGCTCGGGAGCGGCCGGGAACGCGGGATTATCGCGCCGGACTAGACTCGCCCCCAGGCTGCGCGCACTTCGTGTCGCTTCGCCAACCCCCTTCCGGGGGCAACACCTGCGGCCCGGCGAAGCCGGTTCCGCGGTGTTTCGCGAAGAATGCATGCCTGCCCGTTACCTGATGCGGACGAAAAACACACCATGAAACTGCGCCTCAAACACCTCGCCCTGGCCCTCGCGGCCGCCGCCGGCCTTGCCGCCACCTCCGCTTGGGCTCAGCAGAACGACAAACCCCTGCGCATCGTCGTGCCCTTCGCCACCGGCGGCGCGCAGGACGTCATCGCCCGCTACCTGGGCGCCAAGCTCACCGACAAGCTCGGCCAGCCGGTCATCATCGACAACAAGGCCGGCGCCGGCGGCATCGTGGCCGCCGATGCGGTGGCCAAGGCGACCGACGGGGCCACGGTGCTGCTGGCCACGGGCGGCGCGGTAACCATCGCGCCGCACCTGCAGGCCAGGCTGCCCTACGACCCGGTCCACGAGCTGGTGCCGGTCGCCCTGGTGGCCGACACGCCCATGACGCTCTCGGTGCGCGCCGAAAGCCCCTACAAGACGGTGGCAGACGTGCTGCGCGACGCCAAGGCCAGGCCGGGCCAGGTGACCTACGCATCCACCGGCAACGGCACCGTCTCGCACCTGACCGGTGCGCTGCTGGCCCAGGCCAGCGGCGTGAACCTGCTGCACGTGCCCTACCGCGGCGCCGCGCCGGCCCTCACCGACCTGCTCGGCGGCCAGGTGGCGACCATCGTGACCAGCGTGGCCTCGATCGAGCCCATGGTCGCCAGCGGCAAGGCCCGCGTGCTGGGTACCTTCTCGCGCGCGGCGCTGCCGAGCATGGGCTCCGCCCCGACCATCGGCGAGGCGACAGGCCTGCCGGGCATGGAAGTGCCGGTCTGGGTCGGCGTGATGGCGCCCGCGCGCATGCCGGCGGCGAGCGTCGAGAAGCTTTCCGCGGCGCTGGTCGAGGCGTGCAACCTGCCGGAGACGAAGCAGCGCTTCGCCCAACTGGGCGCGGTGAACACCTGCGGCGGGCCTGCAGCGCTCGGCAAGGTCGTGACCGAGGACAGCCAGCGTTGGGCCAAGGTGATCAAACAGGGCGGAATCAAGGTTGACTAGCTTGGCTCTCCCCCAGGCTTCGCGCACTTCGTGTCGCTTCGCCAACCCCCTCGCCGGGGGCAACACCGGTGGCCCGGCAAAGCCGGTTCCACGGTGTTCACGAATGGGGATGCGCCTGTGACGGTCGCGGCGAAGCGGTATCGCGTCGGCATCGCCGGCGCCGGAGCGATCGCGCTGGCCAGCGCAGCTTGGCTGCGGCGGGCAGGCCATGGCGTCACGATCTGGTCGCCGGGCGGCCGGGGCGCGGATGCCCTGCGCACGCAGCCGCTGGAAGCCGGCGGCATCGAGTCTTTCTCGGTGAACGTCGAGGTCGCAGACGACGCAGCCGGGCTCTGCGCCGCCTCCGACGTGCTGCTGATCGCCCTGCCGGTCAACGGCCACAGGCGCGTGATGGACGCGCTGCTGCCCTTCCTGCGCGATGGCCAGACGGTCATCGTCAGCTCGATGGCCTCGCTGTCCTCGCTCTACCTGCACGAGGCCGCGGTACGCGCGGGTTTGCAGCGGCTCACCGTCGCCAGCTTCGGCACCACGGTGCTGACAGCGCGCCGCGAGTCCGGCACGCAGGTCCGCGTGATGACGCGGCGCAAGGCGGTCGGCGTCTCCGCCCTGCCCGCCGGCCGGGTCGACGAAGCTGTCGCGCTGTGCACCAGTCTCTTCGGCCAAGGCTTCTCCGCGCAGGGCAGCGCGCTCGCCAGTGCCCTGGGCAACGTCAATCCGCAGTCGCACGGGCCGCTCGCGGTGTTCAACTGGACGCGCATCGAGCGCGCCGAGAACTGGCCGCAGTACCACTGCATGACGCCCGGCGTGTCGCGCGCGATCGAGGCGCTCGATGCCGAGCGCCGCGCCGTGGCGGCCGCCTTCGGCATCGAGCTCGGCCCCATCGAGGCGCATTTCGCGCGCTCCTTCGGCACCACCGCCGAGAAGCTCGCCGACATTGCCGCCGAACTGCACGCCAAGCGCGGCGGCCCGCCCGGCCCCACGCAGACGGACACGCGCTACCTGAGCGAGGACATGCCCTACGGCCTGGCCTTCGTCGAGGCGCTGGGTGCCATCGCCGGAGTGCCGACGCCCGCGACCCGCACCATCGTGGATGCGGCCTCGCTGGTCAACGGCATCGACTACCGCCGCGAGAACGACCTCGTCGGGCCGCTGGGCCTGGCCGACGAAACGGTCGCCGGCCTGCTCTCCCGCCTATGAGACGTCGGAGGCCTCGGCCTCGGGAAACACCGGTTCCCCGAGGTTGAGCATCAGCCGGTTGGCCCAGGCGAAGATGGCCACCGAGTGGATCAGGTCGAGGATCTCCAGCTCGCCCAGCCCCACGTCCTTGAGCTTGCGCATGTCGTCGGCCGTGACCTTGTCGGGCTCGGCGCCCAGGCGGATCGAGAACTCGACGATGGCCTTCTCGCGTTCCGTGGTGCCGGCGCCCTCAGGCTCCTCGAACACCTGCGAGATCACGTCGTTGCGCCTGGCCAGCTGCTCGAAGCGCTGCGCGTGCACCGAGGCGCAGTACACGCAGCCGTTGACGCGCGATTCCACCGTGGCGCCCAGCTCGCGCTCGGCGCGCGGCATGCCGCCCGGCGCGAACATGATCGCGTTGAAGGCGATGGAGCGCTGCAGCAGGATCTCGGGCTGGTGCGCCAGCACCAGGAAATAGGGCGAGGTGCGCGCCTGCGGGCTCATCTCGTCCAGCGCCGCGAGCTGCTCGGGCGTGGCGGTATCCACGTTCACCGTGTCCAGCCACGGCTTCCACTTGAGCACTTCGTTGGTGAAGCCCTTGATGCGGATCGGGGCGTTCATGCCGACACCTCCAGCGCGGCCAGCGCCTTCAGGCCCGCCGCGACGCGGATCTGGTACGACAGGAAGGCGATCAGCTGGCTCATCGCCACGATGGCCGGCGTCGACAGGCCGCTCGCAGCCAGCGACTGAACGGCAGCCTTGTCGCCCTCGATGGGACGCTCGATCAGCTTGCCGGTGAAGGCCAGCATGGCCTGCAGGCGCGCGTCGGCCACGGGCTTGCCGGCATCGACCGCCGCGACCGCGGCCGCGTCGGCGCCTTCGGCCAGGAGCCGGTCGCGGTAGTGCGCGGCCAGGCTGTCGGCCTTCGACACGCGGCAGGCGTGCAGCGCCACCAGCAGCCGCTCGGTCACCGAGATGCCCTCGACGGCGGGGGAAAACATCGCGTCGTAGCTGCCCTGCGTCGCGGCGAGCACCTTTTCGCGCTGGCGGCGCAGCGTCCAGGTGGGCTGGTCCGGCGCCAGGGGGACGACGGCATCGATCACATCAGTAGTGCTTGTCATGGTTCGTTCTTTTCTCAGTTTCTTTCCTTGGGCGGCAGCGCGGGCGTCCATTCGTCGCCGAAGAGTTCCGGCTCCGCGAACTCCTGCAGGTAGGCCCAGTGCTGGTCGAAATCCTCGCGGTAGAACAGGCTGGCAATGCCGCCGGCCAGCCGCCTGGCACCGTCGCTGATGGCCGGGATGTCGCCCGACACCGTTCCGTGCGACAGCGCCGCCGGGTAGCAGAAGCAGTGAATGCGCCCGAGCCCCGGGCATTCGCCGGGCGCGCGCTCCTTGAACTCGAAGGCCGGGCCTAGGTCGGGCGAGTCGGCCAGTTCCTGGTCTTCGTCGCCCGGGGCGGGCGTGAAACGGTCCTTCCAGGTTCGCACGTGGGACGCGATGGCCGCGAACTCGGGACGGGCGGGCCAGTCGACCTTGAAGCCGGTCGAGACGATCAGGAAGTCGAACTCGAAATCGCCCTTGGGCGTCGACACCACCATCGCGTCGCCCTTCGATTCGACCGACAACACCGGGCAGCCGAAGTTGAAGAAGGCATTGGAATGGCGCGACACCCGCAGCGTGCTGCCGTGCGGCGGCGGGACGTTGAGTACGTTGATGTAGTGGCGAATGCGCCACTTGAGCTCGTCCGGCAGGTCGTAGTGGCCCTGCGTGAGCCCCGGCACGCCGGCGCCCTTGCCCTTGTTGACGCGCGGCAGGTCGGGGCGGCGGATCAGCAGCTCGACGCTGTGCGCGCCGGCTTCCAGCGCGGTGGCGGCGCTGTCCATGGCCGAGGAACCCGCGCCGATCACGCCCACGCGCAGGCCCTTGAGCTTGCCGTAGTCCATCTCGTCGGAGGAATGCGCCCACTTCGAGCGCGGCAGGGCGTTCACGAAGGCCGGCACGGCCGGGCCGCCGAGGCCATCGCGCCCGGTGGCCAGCACCAGGCGACGGGCCAGCACGCTGCTGACTTCGCCTTCGCTCGAGCGCAGGTCGAGGCGCACGCCGGTTGCATCGGGCAGGGGATGGATCGCCGTGACCGTCATGCCGTTGCGCACGTCCACGTTCATCACGCGGCGGTACCAGACGAGGTAGTCCATCCACTGCAGGCGCGGGATCTTGTCCATCGCCGCCCAGGCCTCCAGCCCGAACTGGGCCTCGAACCAGGCGCGGAAGGTGAGCGCGGGCAGGCCCAGTGCGGGACCGGTAAGTTCCTTGGGCGAGCGCAGCGTCTCCATGCGGGCCGTGGTGGCCCACGGGCCTTCGCTGCCGGCGGGCGAACGATCGAACACCACGGCGCGGATGCCCAGCTGCGCCAGCGCCACCGAGGCGGCCAGCCCGGCCTGCCCGCCGCCGATGATGGCCACGTCGATCATGGCCTCGCCATTGGCGGCCTGCCGCGGCGGCATCCAGTTGCGGGCGGGCCAGCCGAGGTAGGAAAGGTCCTGGGCGAGCCGGGCCTCGAGCGCGGCCAGGGAGGAAGAAGGGGAAGCGGGATCTGGAATCGTCATTTTCAAAACCGGGAACGGCGCTCAGTGTAGAAAGCTTCACGCCCCCCATGCCGTGCTCCGACGCCCGCATGGCCGTATCACTGGCCCGGATTTCGCATGCCACAATGATTTTCAGACCACAGGGACCGGCATGGCCAGCAGCAAAACCGACGGCAGCGACAGCGAATGGTGGCGCGGCGCGGTGATCTACCAGATCTACCCGCGCAGCTTCATGGACAGCAACGGCGACGGCATCGGCGACCTGCCGGGCATCACGTCCCGGCTGGAGCACGTGGCCGGCCTCGGCGTCGATGCCATCTGGGTCTCGCCCTTCTTCCGCTCGCCGATGAAGGACTTCGGCTACGACGTGTCCGACTACCGCGCGGTCGATCCGCTCTTCGGCACGCTGGCCGACTTCGACGCCATGCTGGCGCGGATGCACGCGCTGGGCCTGAAGCTCATCATCGACCAGGTGCTCTCGCACACCTCCGACCAGCACGCCTGGTTCGCCGAAAGCCGCAGCTCCCGCGACAACCCCAAGGCCGGCTGGTACGTGTGGGCCGACCCGAAGCCCGACGGCACGCCGCCGAACAACTGGCTGTCGGTCTTCGGCGGCCCGGCCTGGCAGTGGGACTCGCGCCGGCGCCAGTACTACCTGCATAGCTTCCTGGCCGAGCAGCCCGACCTGAACTTCCACTGCGCCGAGGTGCAGCAGGCGCTGCTGGGCGAGGTGCGCTTCTGGTGCGAGCGGGGGGTGGACGGCTTCCGCTTCGACGCCTGCAACCACCAGTTCCACGACGCGCTGCTGCGCGACAACCCGCCGGCCTCGCTGGCCTCCATCGGCGAGGTCAGCACGGTGCGCGCCGACAACCCGTACGCGATGCAGCAGCACCTGTACGACAAGAGCCAGCACGAGAACCTGGCGTTCCTCGAAGGGCTGCGCCGGCTGCTCGACGAGTACGGCGCAGTGGCGCTGGGCGAGGTCGGCGACGAGAACGCGCCGCCGGTCATGGCCCAGTACACCGAACTCGGCAAGCGCCTGCACCTGGCCTACAGCTTCAGCCTCCTGACGGCCGACCACAGCCCCGCGCACCTGCGCCACCAGGTCGAGGCGCTCGACAGCGCGCTCGCGCCCACCGGCGGCTGGGGCTGCTGGGCAGTGTCGAACCACGACGTGCCGCGCGTCGCCACCCGCTGGAGCGGCGGCGGCGCGCCCGACACGCGCCGCGACCGGCTCTGGCTCGCACTGCTGCTCTCGCTGCGCGGCAGCGCCAGCATCTACCAGGGCGAGGAACTGGGCCTGCCCGAGGCCGAGGTGCCTTTCCAGCTGCTGCAGGACCCGTACGGCCGAGCCTTCTGGCCCGAGTTCAAGGGCCGCGACGGCTGCCGCACGCCGATGCCCTGGACCGGCGAGGCGCCCAACGGCGGCTTCACCACCGGCACCCCCTGGCTGCCGGCATACGGCCCGCACCTGCTGCTGGCCATCGAACGCCAGGCCGCCGACCCCGATTCGATGCTCGCCTTCAGCCGCACCCTGCTGCACTGGCGGCGCACCCAGCCGCTGCTGCGCACCGGCGGCATCCGCTTCTTCGACACGCAGGAGCCGCGGCTGCTGCACTTCGAGCGGTACGGCGACGGCGCTTCGCCGCTGCAGGCGATCTTCAACTTCGGCGGCGAGCCCGTGTCGATGCCGCTGCCGGACGGACTGACACCTCTTGTCGGACAGCCGCTGGCGGCGACCTCCGTCATCCACACCTCCGACGGAAAGCGCATGCTGCAAATGGCGCCGTACGGCGTCTTCTTCGGCGCGTCCGCCGGGGAAGGATGAAGCCGAGCCCGATCACCATGCCCTTGAAGCCGCTGCCAGAGTCCGAAATCCACGCGCTGATGCGCGCGGAGCATGGCGATGCCTTCGCCGTGCTCGGCCCGCACGAGACGCCCGAGGGCCTGGTCGTGCGCGCGCTGCTGCCCGGCGCCCAGCATGTGGCGGTGGTGCATTCGCGCACCGGCTGGCCGCTGTCGATACTCACGCGCCACCCGGAGTCCGATTTGTTCAGCGGCCTCGTTCCGGCCGCCGAGGCGCGCATGGGCTATTCCTTCCAGGTCGACTGGGATACGCACACCTCGCGGCTCGAAGACCCCTACCGCTTTCCGTTCGTGCTCGGCGAGACCGACGTGTGGCTGCTGGCCGAGGGCACGCACCTGCGGCCGTGGGAGCGGCTGGGCGCGCACCTGCGCGAGATGGACGGCGTGAAGGGCGTGGCCTTCGCGGTCTGGGCGCCGAATGCGAAGCGCGTGTCGGTAGTCGGCAGCTTCAACAACTGGGACGGCCGGCGCCACATGATGCGGCTGCGCCGCGAGTGCGGCGTGTGGGAGATCTTCGCGCCGCACGTGTCCGTGGGCGACAGCTACGAGTTCGAGATCCTGTCGGCGCAAGGCGAGGTGCTGCGCAAGGCCGACCCATTCGCCTTCTCCGCGCAGCTGCGCCCCGACACCGCCTGCGTGGTGCAGCCCCTGCCCGCGCCGGTGAAGATGCCCGAAGGCCGCGCCGCCGCCAATGGCCGCGACGCGCCCATCAGCATCTATGAAGTGCACCTGGGCTCGTGGCGCCGCAAGAACGGCCACGAGTGGCTGGACTACCGCGAGCTGGCCGACACGCTGGTGCCGTACGCGCGCGACATGGGCTTCACGCACATCGAGCTGCTGCCCGTGAGCGAGCACCCCTTCGACGGCTCGTGGGGCTACCAGCCCATCGGCCTCTATGCGCCAACCTCCCGCTTCGGCACGCCGGGCGACTTCCGCCATTTCGTCGAAGCCGCGCATGCGGCCGGGCTGGGCGTGATCCTGGACTGGGTGCCCGCACACTTCCCGACCGATTCGCACGGCCTGGGCCGCTTCGACGGCACCGCACTTTATGAGTACGCCGACCCGCGCGAAGGCTTCCACAACGACTGGCAGACGCTGATCTTCAACTACGCGCGCACGGAAGTCCGCAACTACCTCGTCGGCAACGCGCTGTACTGGCTGGAGCGCTACGGCGTCGACGGCCTGCGCGTCGACGCCGTGGCTTCCATGCTCTACCGCGACTACAGCCGCAAGTCGGGCGAGTGGATTCCCAACGCACTGGGCGGCCGAGAGAACCTGGAAGCCATCGAATTCCTGCGCCGCATGAACCGCGTGGTCGGCGTCGAGCGGCCCGGCACGGTGACCATCGCCGAGGAGTCGACCAGCTTTCCCGGCGTGACCCGCCCGCCCGAGGACGGCGGCCTGGGCTTCCACTACAAGTGGAACATGGGCTGGATGAACGACACCCTGACGTATGCCGGCACCGACCCGGTCTATCGCAAGCACCATCACCGGCAGATCACTTTCGGCCTGATGTACGCGCACAGCGAGAACTTCGTGCTGCCGCTGTCGCACGACGAAGTTGTGCACGGCAAGGGGTCGATGATCGGGCGCATGCCCGGCGACGAATGGCAGAAGTTCGCGGGCTTGCGCAACCTGTATGGGTACCTCTGGGCTTATCCGGGGAAGAAGCTGCTCTTCATGGGTGGGGAGTTTGCGCAGTACGCGGAGTGGAATGCGGATCGCAGCCTGGACTGGCATCTGCTGGAGCATGCGTCGCACCAGGGGGTGCGGAGGCTGGTGCGGGATCTGAACAATGTTTATCGGCACTTTCCGGCGCTGCATGAGCTCGATCATGAGGCTCGGGGGTTCGAGTGGGTCGTGCATGACGACTCGGATCAGTCGGTGTTTGCGTTCGTGCGGCGGGCTCGCGATGGGGCCTTTGTTGTCGTGGTCTGCAACTTCACGCCTGTGCCTCGGATGGGGTATCGCTTGGGGGTTCCTTCTGCCGGTTCCTATCGGGAGGTCATCAATACCGATGGGGTTGTTTATGGGGGGAGTGGTGTGGGGAACGGGGTGGTTGACAGCTCTCCTGTTGCCTGGCATGGGAAGGCGGATTCGATTTCGATCGATGTGCCTCCGTTGGGTACCTTGATGTGGGTGCTGGTTTGATGACTTGGGTGGGTTGCTTTCCGGGGCCGGGTCTCGGCCCGGCGGCCGACTCACTTTCTTTTGCTTCGCCAAAAGAAAGTAAGCAAAGAAAAGGCGACCCTACTGTCCGCGTCCCTCCGCTTCGCTACGGGCAACCTGCGGTGCTCGACGTAGGAGGGGGTCCGCAGAACTCGCTCCACTTCGTTACGCTCAAACAGCTGCGGCCCTTATCCCTCCTACGTCTGCGCTCCTCGGCGCAGCCAGAAGGGAGTTGGGGACCAAACAGGCCATCGCTGCGCTCGGCCCTTGAACAGCACGGACTGGCCTTCGCTTCGCTCGGCCACGCATCGAACCCCTGCGGCTTCACCAAACTTGACGATCCGTTCCAAGCACAGCAGGCGCGAAGCGCCTGCTGTGCCTTGGGGGCCGAGCAACGCGATGGCCCGGGCATCTCCCCTCCCCTCTGGCTGCGCCGAGGAGCGCAGCGTTTCGCGGATCAGGGCTCGCAGCTGTCTGAGCGAAGCGAGTTCTGCGAGACCCCGCGAAACGCGAGCACCGCAGGTTGCCCCTTCGCAAAGCGAAGGGGTCGCAGACAGTGGGGTCGCCTTTTCTTTGCCTACTTTCTTTTGGCGAAGCAAAAGAAAGTAGGTCGCCCGCCGGGGCGAGTCCCGGCCTCGGGAAGCAAACTCCCAGAGGAGCCAACAGCATGCTGAGCCCAGGCAAGCCCTACCCCTTAGGCGCAACCGCGTCGCAACAAGGCGTCAACTTCGCTCTCGCAGCTCCGACGGCAGAAGCCGTAGACCTGTGCATCTTCGACACCACAGGCAACAACGAACAACAACGCCTGAGCCTGAAAGAACAAACAGACGGCATCTGGCACGCCCACCTCCCCAGCGGCAAGCCAGGCCTCGTCTACGCCTACCGCGTCCACGGCCCCTGGAATCCGAAAACAGGCCACCGCTTCAACCCATCGAAGCTACTCCTCGACCCCTACGCCCGCGAAATCACAGGCACCTACGACGGCAGCGACCTCTTCCTCGGCCACGACCCCGCGAACCCGGAAAAAAGAGACCCTCGAGACAACGCAGCAGTCGCACTCAAGGCCCGGGTAGCAACCCCTCTGGCCCCGGCAGCAACAGCAGGCCACGCCCGCATCGCACCAGGCGACCGCGTCCTCTACGAACTCCACGTCAAGGGCCAGACCAAGCTCAACCCCGCGGTCCCCGCACCGCTGCGCGGCACCTACGCCGGCCTCGCCGAGCCCGCCGTGCTCGACCACCTCCAGCGCCTGGGCGTCACCACCCTGAGCCTCATGCCCGTGCAGCACCGTGCCGACGAGCCCCGCCTGCTGCGCATGGGCCTGAGCAACTACTGGGGCTACAACACCATCGGCTGGTTCGCTCCGGAGGCCCGCTACTGGAGCGGCCGCCCCGCCACCACGCCCGCCAGCGAGTTCCGCGCGATGGCCGACGCGATCCACGCGCGCGGCATGGAGCTGGTGATCGACGTGGTCTACAACCACAGCGCCGAGAGCGACGAGCTCGGCCCGACGCTGTCGATGCGCGGCATCGACAACGCGCTCTACTACCACCTGCGCACCGACGACCGCTCGCTCTACGAGAACTGGGCCGGCACCGGCAACTGCCTGAACCTCGGCGAGCCGCGCGTGTTGCAGCTGGTGATGGACAGCCTGCGCTTCTGGGCCTGCGAGATGGGCGTCGACGGGTTCCGCTTCGATCTGGCGCCGGTGCTCGGGCGCGCCGACGCGCAGCGCGGCTTCGACCCACGCGCGCCCTTCTTCGCCGCGATCGCGCAGGACCCGGTGCTCTCGCGCACGCTGCTCATCGCCGAGCCCTGGGACATCGGCCCCGGCGGCTACCGTCTCGGCGAGTTCCCGCCCGGCTGGCTCGAATGGAACGACCGCTATCGCGACACGCAGCGCGGCTTCTGGCTGAGGCAGGGCCACGACGACAAGGCCGGCCTTGGCGATTTCGCCCATCGCTTCGCGGCCTCCAGCACCGAGTTCGCACACCGGGGCCGGGCGCCGACGGCGAGCGTCAACTTCATCACCGCGCACGACGGCTTCACGCTGCGCGACCTGGTGAGCTACGACGAGCGCCACAACCTCGCCAACGGCGAGAACAACCGCGATGGCCACGGCCACAACCTCAGCAACAACTGCGGCGCGGAAGGGCCGAGCGACGACCCTGCCGTGCTGGCCCTGCGCACCCGGCTGCAGCGCGCGCTGCTCGCCACGCTGATGCTGTCCCAGGGCACGCCGATGCTGCTGGCCGGCGACGAGCTCGGCCATAGCCAGCAGGGCAACAACAACGCCTACTGCCAGGACAACGACACCACCTGGCTTGCATGGATCGGCACCTCCGCCCCCGGAAGCGACGCGGCGCGCCTGGGCGCCTTCATCGCGCGCCTCGCCGCGCTGCGCCGCGAGGCCCCTGCACTGCGCAGCACGCGCTGGTGGCCGGCCGAACCAGTGCCCGGCGACTCGTCGTCCCCCGGCATCCGCTGGCTGCGCCCCGACGGCGAGCCGATGACGCCCGCCGACTGGAACGACACGGGCACGGCCCTTGCAATCCACTTTGGGCATGGGACAACGGCAAAGGAAGGCGACGGGAGCAGTTCATGGCTGGTGATGGTGAACGCGGGAGCGCAGGCCGTGTCGTTCACGCTGCCGCCGGGCGCGTGGCTCCTCTGCCTGAGCACCGATCCGGAGGCCGACACAGGCGACGGCCCTCGGGCGCTGGAAGGCACTGCACAAGTGCCGTTTTCGAGCATCGGGATTGCAAGAACGTAGAAGCCAGCCGCCCGGCGCGGTGCTAGTCTCGATGCAGAAACTCTGACGGCGTATTCCAGCCAGGCGAACGACCAACAAGACGGAGACTCAGGATGGACAACCCCACACCGCAAGCGCAGCTGCCGCAGCACGAGCTGCAGGCCCATCAACTGGTACGCCGCACCATCGCCCTGGTGCTGGCCGGCGGACGCGGCTCCCGCCTCAAGCAGCTGACCGACCGGCGCGCCAAGCCGGCCGTGTACTTCGGCGGCAAGTTCCGCATCATCGATTTCGCGCTGTCGAACTGCCTGAACTCCGGCATCCGGCGCATGGCGGTGGTCACGCAGTACAAGTCGCACTCGCTCATGCGCCACCTGCAGCGCGGCTGGAGCTTCCTGCGCGCGGAACTCAACGAGATGGTCGACGTGCTGCCCGCCCAGCAGCGCATGGGCGACGAGCACTGGTACCGCGGCACGGCCGACGCGGTGTTCCAGAACCTGGACATCATCCAGACCCGTTCGACCAAGCACGACTACGTGGTGGTGCTGGCCGGCGACCACATCTACAAGATGGACTACTCGCTGATGGTGAAGGACCATGCCGAGCACGGCCTGGGCTGCACGGTCGGCTGCATCGAGGTGCCGCGCATGGAGGCCACGGCCTTCGGCGTGATGGCAGTGGACGACGGCCGCCAGATCACCGACTTCCTCGAGAAGCCCGCCGACCCGCCCGCCATGCCCGGCAAGCCCGACACGGCGCTGGCGAGCATGGGCATCTACGTGTTCGACTCCGAGTACCTCTACCAGCTGCTCGAGGAAGACAACGCCAACCCGGATTCGAGTCACGACTTCGGCAAGGACATCATTCCCCGCGCCGTGGCCCAGGGCCGGGCGCTGGCCCACCCGTTCGGCATGTCGTGCGTCACGCGGGCCTCGCGCGGGCCGGAGGCCAAGACCTACTGGCGCGACGTGGGCACGATTGATGCATTCTGGGCAGCCAACCTCGACCTGGCCTCCATCACCCCGGAACTCGACATCTATGACACGGACTGGCCCATCTGGACCTACCAGCGGCAACTGCCCCCGGCCAAGTTCGTGCTCGACCGCAACGGCCACCACGGCATGACGGTCAACACCATCGTCTCGGGCGGCTGCATCGTCTCGGGCTCCAAGGTAAGCAGCTCGGTGCTGTTCTCGGGCGTGCGCGTGCATTCCTTCTGCGAGATCAACGAGGCCGTGCTGCTGCCCGACGTGGAAGTCGGCCGCGGCGCGCGGCTGAACCGCGTGGTGATCGACCGCGCCTGCGTCATCCCCGAGGACATGGTGATCGGCGAAGATGCCGAGGCGGACGCCGCGCGCTTCGAGCGCACCGAGAACGGCGTCGTGCTCGTCACCCGCGAGATGCTGAAACGGCTGACCCCGGCCTGATCCACCCCACGATGCGAATCCTCCAGGTCAGCGCAGAACTCTTTCCCCTCCTCAAGACCGGCGGACTGGCGGACATCGCCGGCGCACTTCCCCTGGCGCTCATGGCGGCCGGGCAGGACGCGCGCGTGCTGCTGCCGGGTTTTCCGGCCATCGTGGCCGGCGTGCGCGACCTCGCGCCCGTGGCCGGCTTCGACGCACCATGGGGCGAGCGCTTCGGGTTGCGGCTGGGACACATCGACATCGAGGGTGCGCCGGGCATCCCGGCCTACGTGATCGACGCGCCGGCGCTGTACGACCGGCCCGGCAACCCCTACGAAGACAGCTCGCGCCAGCCCTACGGCGACAACCACCGCCGCTTCGCCTTGCTTGGCTGGGCCGCGGCGCGGCTGGCGCAGGGGCTGGACCCGGCATGGCAGCCCGAGGTGGTGCACGCGCACGACTGGCATGCCGCGCTCGCGCCTGCCTACCTGCATTTCGCGCGGCAGTCCGGCGCCCCGCACGTGGGCAGCGTCTTCACCGTGCACAACCTGGCCTACCAGGGCATCTTCGCGCCCTGGCACTTCACGGATCTGAGCCTGCCGGGCGCCGCGTTCCAGATGAACGGCCTCGAGTACCACGGACAGGTCTCGTTCATGAAGGGCGGCCTGTGCTTCGCCGACCGGCTCACCACCGTCAGCCCCACTTACGCGCTGGAGATCCAGACGCCCGAGCAGGGCTGCGGGCTCGACGGCCTCTTGCGCCAGCGCAGCGCGGTGCTGAGCGGCATCCTCAACGCGGTCGACGACCAGGTCTGGAACCCGGCCGGCGACAGTGCGCTGGTGCAGGGCTATCACACGCCCGAAGGCCGCCACATGGCGGGCAAGGCGCGCTGCAAGTCGGTGCTGCAGCACCAGCTGGGGCTGGCCGAACGGCCGGATGCGCCGCTCTTCATCGTCGTGAGCCGCCTCACCGAGCAGAAGGGCCTGCACCTGGTGCTCGGCGGGCTCGACGCGCTGCTCGCCCAGGGCGGCCAGCTCGCGCTGCTGGGCAGCGGCGAAGCCTGGCTGGAGGAAGCCTTCCGCCAGCGCGCGGCGGCCGCGCCGCAGTCGGTGGCCGTGACCATCGGCTACAACGAGACGCTGGCCCACCAGCTCTTCGGCGCCGGCGACGTGACGCTGGTGCCCTCGCTCTTCGAGCCCTGCGGCCTCACCCAGATGTACGGCCTCAAGTACGGCAGCCTGCCGCTGGTGCGCCGCGTCGGCGGGCTGGCCGACACGGTGGTCGACAGCTCGCTGGAAGACCTGGCCAGCGGCGAGGCCACCGGCTTCGTGTTCGACCGCTTCGAGGCCGCCGACTACGAACGCGCGCTGCGCCGCGCCTTCGCGCTCTACGAGCGCGCGCCCGACTGGCGCCGCGTGCGCGGCAACGCCATGCGCCGGCCGGCCGACTGGGCTACCGCGGCCGCGCAGTACATCGACGTGTACCGGCAAAGCCTGAAATAGACAACCCTCTTCCGGGAGCGCCCCATGACGATCAAGGACTTCGCATACGACCACCCCGACCGCGACGTCGCGGCCTTCAAGCGCGCCGTGGCCAACAAGCTGATCTACGCGGTCGGCAAGGACCCTGTCGCCGCCAGCCAGGACGACTGGCTCAACGCCACCTCGCAGGCCGTGCGCGACCAGCTGGTCGAGCGCTGGATGATGACCACGCGTGCCAACTACGCGCAGGACCTGAAGCGCGTTTATTACCTGTCGATGGAGTTCCTGATCGGGCGCACCTTCACCAACGCGCTGCTGGCGGTGGACCTCTACGACACGGTGCGCGAGGCGCTGGCCGACTTCGGCGTGGACATGGCGGCGCTGTCCGAGCGCGAGCCCGACGCGGCGCTGGGCAACGGCGGCCTGGGCCGGCTGGCGGCCTGCTTTCTCGACTCGATGGCCACGCTGGGCGTACCGGGCATGGGCTACGGCATCCGCTACGAGTACGGCATGTTCCGCCAGCGCATCGTCGACGGCCAGCAGGTGGAGACGCCCGACTACTGGCTCACGCGCGGCAACCCATGGGAGTTCCAGCGGCCCGAGGTGAACTACCGCGTGCGCTTCGGCGGCCATGTGCAGAAGCGCGAGGGAGCCGGTGTGCCCAGCGGCGCGGCCGACTGGGTCGACACACACGACGTGCTCGCCGTGGCCTACGACACCATCATCCCGGGCTACGGCACGCAGGCCACCAACACGCTGCGGCTGTGGTCGGCGCGCGCCACCGAGGAGATCGACCTCTCGGCCTTCAACCGCGGCAACTACATGCAGGCGGTGGAGAGCAAGAACCACTCGGAGAACGTCTCGCGCGTGCTCTACCCCGACGACTCCACGCCCTCCGGCCGCGAGCTGCGGTTGCACCAGGAGTACTTCTTCTGCAGTGCGAGCGTGCAGGATCTGCTGCGCCGCTACCTGCGCAACCACAAGACATTCGACCAGCTCTCCGAGAAGGTCAGCATCCACCTGAACGACACGCACCCGGTGCTGGCGGTGCCCGAGCTCATGCGCCTGCTGCTCGACGAGCACGGGCTCTCATGGGACGTGGCCTGGGCGCACACGCAGAAGGTGTTCAGCTACACCAACCACACGCTGATGCACGAGGCGCTGGAGACCTGGCCGGTGGAAATGCTCGGGCGCATCCTGCCGCGGCACCTGCAGATCATCTACGACATCAACGCGAAGTTCCTCGCCACGGTGACGCAGAAGGTGGGCAACGACGTGGAGCTGATGCGCCGCCTCTCGCTGGTCGACGAGACCGGCGAGCGCCGCGTGCGCATGGCCTACGTGGCGGTGCTCGCGAGCCACTCGGTCAACGGCGTGTCGGGGCTGCACTCGGAGCTGATGAAGCAGTCGATCTTCTCGGACTTCGCGAAGATCTTTCCCGAGCGCTTCAACAACAAGACCAACGGCGTCACTCCTCGGCGCTGGCTGGCGCAGGCCAACCCGCCGCTGGCGGCGCTGCTCGACCAGCGCATCGGCAAGGGCTGGCGGCGCGACCTCTCGCAGCTGGAGGCGCTCAGGCCCATGGCCGCGCAGCCGGCCTTCGTGCGCGCCTTCCGCCATGCCAAGCGCGAGAACAAGCTGCGGCTGGCCAACTGGGTGGAGCAGCACCTGAAGATCGACATCGACACCGACGCGATGTTCGACGTGCAGGTCAAGCGCATCCACGAATACAAGCGGCAACTGCTCAACGTGCTGCACGTGGTGACGCGCTACCACCGCATCCTCGACGCACAGGCCGCTGGCACGCCGCTGGACATGATGCCGCGCGTGGTGGTGTTCGCGGGCAAGGCGGCGTCGGCGTACGCGATGGCCAAGCTGGTGATCCGGCTCATCAACGACGTGGCGGCCACCATCAACGCCGACGCGCGCGTGGGCAAGCTGCTGAAGGTGGTGTTCCTGCCGAACTACAGCGTGAGCCTGGCGGAGATCATCATGCCGGCGGCCGACCTGTCGGAGCAGATCTCCACGGCGGGCACGGAAGCCTCGGGCACCGGCAACATGAAGTTCGCGCTCAACGGCGCGCTCACCATCGGCACGCTGGACGGCGCGAACGTCGAGATGCGCGAGAGCGTGGGGCCCGAGAACATCTTCATCTTCGGCAACACCACGCCCGAGGTGGCCGACATCCGTGCCCGGGGCTACCAGCCGCGCGAGATCTACGAAGGCAATGCCGAACTCAAGCGCGTGCTAGACGCGATCCGCGACGGCGCCTTCTCGCCGGGCGAGCCCTCGCGCTACCAGGGCATCTACGACGCATTGGTGAACTGGGGCGACCACTACCTGCTGCTGGCCGACTACGCGAGCTACGTGGCGAAGCAGGCGGAAGTCGACGCGCTGTATCGCGACTCGGACGCGTGGACGCGGATGGCGATCCTCAACGTGGCGGGGATGGGGGTGTTCTCGTCGGATCGCACGATCGCGCAGTATGCGCACGAGATCTGGCACACCAAGCCAGTGGTGCTGGGCTGACCCGGCCCGGCTACAGGGGCTAGCTGCCGGGCTTCTTCGCCGGCTCGGCCTCGGTCACGAAGCCGATGCGGCTCAGCCCCGCCTTGTTCGCGATGCCCATGAGCGCGACCACCTTGCCGTAGGGCACGGTCTGGTCGGCACGCAGCTGCACCTCGGTGTCCTTGCTGTCCGCGGCAGCCTTTTCGAGCTGCTGCGCCAGTTCCTCGTCGGTCACGGCCTTGTCGTTGAGGAAGACCTTGCCCGAGGCGTCGACCGAAAGGCTCACGAACTTCGGCGCGTCGTTGGGCTGGCCGGCGTCGGTCTGCGGCAGGTCGAGCTTGATCGAGCTGGCCATCAGCGGCGCTGTGATGATGAAGATCACCAGCAGCACCAGCATCACGTCGACCAGCGGCGTGACGTTGATGTCGGACAGCGGCCGCTGCGCCCCGCCACCCATGGCGCGCCCGCCGCCGCCGGCAGCGCTGCCCAGTGATGTGCGACCGAAGGCCATGGCGGTGTTGTGCCTCTCGGTATGTGGCTAGACCGGCATCGGCCGCGCGGGCGGCGGCGCGGCGGATGCCGGCGAGGCGCCGAAGCTGCCCAGCAGGTCGTGCGCGAAGCCTTCGAGCTCGGCTTCGATGCGGCCGATGACGCGGCCGAAGACGTTGTAGGCCAGCACGGCCGGAATGGCCACCGCCAGGCCGAAGGCCGTCATGATGAGCGCCTCGCCGACCGGGCCGGCCACCTTGTCGATGGTGAAGCCGCCGGTCTGGCCGGCGATGCCCGTCAGCGCGCCGTAGATGCCCCAGACCGTGCCCAGCAGCCCGACGAAGGGCGCGGTGGCGCCAACGGTGGCCAGCAGGATCTGCCCCGCCTGCAGCCGCCGCAGGGCGCCATGCAGGGCGTCGCGCAGCACGCGCGTGAGGCGCTGGTTGCGGTCGACCGTGGCGCCCAGCGTGCCGGCCGGCTCGCCCGCGCCCACGCTGCGGATGGCCGAGACAGCGGGCGACACGAGCGTCGCCCGGTCGAAGGCCCTGAGCTTCTGCTCGGCATCGGCCAGCGTGGACGACTGCCAGAACGCCGCGATGCTGCGCAGCACGTCGCGCGTGCCGCCGCGCAGCAGCCATGCCTTCCAGAGGATGATGACCCAGCTCGCGATCGACATCGCGAGCAGCAGCGCGGCCACCGAACGGCTGACACCGTCACCGTGGGCCAGCAGTTCGAGCACGCTCATCGGCGGTCCTTCTTCGTCGCTCGGTCAGCGAAGGCCGAGCACGTCGTACATGTCGAACAGGCCCGCGCGCTGCCCGGCCAGGAAGCGCACCGCGCGCAGGCTGCCCTGGGCGTAGGTGACGCGGCTGGACGACTTGTGGGTGATCTCGATGCGCTCGCCAGTGCCGGCGAACAGCACGGTGTGGTCGCCCACGATGTCGCCGCCGCGGATGGCCGAGAAGCCGATGGTGGACGGGTCGCGCTCGCCGGTGATGCCTTCGCGGGCGTAGACGGCGCAGTCCTTGAGGTCGCGGCCCAGCGCGTCGGCGATGACCTCGCCCATCTTGAGCGCGGTGCCCGAGGGTGCATCGACCTTGTGGCGGTGGTGCGCCTCGATGATCTCGATGTCGTAGCCGGTCGCCATGGCCTTGGCCGCCATTTCGAGCAGCTTGAAGGTGACGTTGACGCCCACGCTCATGTTGGGCGCCATCATGATCGCGATGTCCTTGGCGATCTCGGCGATCTCGGCCTTCTGCGCGTCGCTGAAGCCGGTGGTGCCGATCACGGCCTGCACGCCCAGCTCGCGGCAGACCGCGAGGTGCGCCAGCGTGCCCTCGGGCCGGGTGAAGTCGATGAGCACCTGCGCGTCCTTCAGGCCTGCGCGCAGGTCGGACACGATGGACACGCCGCTGTCGAAACCCAGGAAGGCGCCGGCATCGGAGCCCAGGGCCGGGCTGCCGACGATGTCGAGGGCGCCGGCCAGGCGCAGGTCGGGCGCATTGCGCACGGCCTCGATCAGCATGTGGCCCATGCGGCCCGAAGCCCCGGCGATGGCAACGCGGCGCGGCGCGGAGGCGGAATTGGCGGAGGAAGTGGAGGTGGAGGTGGATTCGGTCACGCGGATTCAGTCAGTCTTCGAGGTTTTCGAAACGGCCCGAGGCGGTCAGGAACGGCCGGGAACATGGATCGACACGAAAAGGACGGCCGCCTGGCCTCTCGGCTCGGCGGCCTCCCCGTTGCCGCCGATGCTCCAGCGAGCGCTCAGCGCGCGGCTTCGAGCGGGGGGTAGGCGGCCGGCAGCGGCGGCAGGGAGGCCGACGGCGAGGCCTTGTCGGCATCGGCCTTTTTGTCGCCGTCCTTGGGCGCGTATTTCTTGAGCTCGTCTTCCGAGGCCTCGAGCGTGGGCACCTTGCCGGATTTCTTGCGGGTGTCGAGCGTGGCGACGAATTCTTCCTCGCTGGGCATCTCGTCGCCCTCGAAGCGGTCGAGCAACTCGCCGTTGAAGAACACCGTGAGGTGGCGTTCCTGCGGGTCGACGCCCTGGCGGCGGATGGTGAAGACGTAGTCCCAGCGGTTGGAATGGAAGACGTCGTTCAGCAGCGAGGTTCCGAGGATTTCACGCACCTGCTGGCGGGACATGCCCGGCTTGAGCGCCGCAACCTGTTCCTTCGACACGAAATTGCCCTGGACCACCTCGACTTTGTAGGGAGTTACGGCGGCCAGCGCACCACGCGTGCGCTCGGTGAAACCGCTGCAGGCACCGAGGGCGAGCGTTGCCGCGACGGCGGCAGCCAGCAGCCAGGGCCGGCGTTGGAAGATGGCAGGCATGGGAGGAAAAGGGGGTAGCGATATGATCGGCCATTGTAGCGGCTGGCCTTTTCGGGGCCTTTCGCCGCGGCCCCGCCAGGGGCGCAGGAACCAACATGGCCAACATCGACGAACTCAAGAATACCGGCCTCAAGGCCACCCTGCCGCGCCTGAAGATCCTGGAGATCTTCCAGACCGGCGCCCAGCGGCACATGACGGCGGAAGACGTGTTCCGCGTGCTGCTCAACGAGCACTCCGACATCGGTCTGGCCACGGTCTACCGGGTGCTCACCCAGTTCGAGCAGGCCGGCATCCTGGAACGCAGCCACTTCGAAAGCGGCAAGGCCGTCTACGAGTTGAACGAAGGCACCCACCACGACCACCTGATCTGCACCTCCTGCGGCAAGGTCGAGGAGTTCTACGACGCCGAGATCGAGCGCCGCCAGCAGATGATTGCCAAGGACAAGGGCTGGATCCTGCAGGACCACGCCATGTCGCTCTACGGCTTGTGCGGAGACTGCGCGAAGAAGCGTTGACCCCCCGGCTTCTCACATCGCTTCGCTGCGTGTAACTCCCCCCCGAGGGGGAGGCGCGGCCCGCCTTGAGGCGGCCCGGCGGCGGCCGCACTCTGCGATCAATCAATCGCCGTCGCGGGAGTTCTCCATCGCCTTGTGGTGCCGCGCCACGAAATCGGCGTACGTGTCGATGCCGCGCAGCTGCAGGATCGAATTGCGCACCGCGGCCTCCACCAGCACGGCGATGTTGCGCCCAGCCACCACCTGGATGATGACCTTGCGCACTGGAATGCCCAGCACGTCCTGCGTGAGCGGCGCCGAGGGCATGCGCTCGTAGTCGCGCTCGAAGCTGTCGCGCCGCACCAGGTGCACGATCAGCTTGAGCCGCATCTTCCGGCGCACCGCCGTCTCGCCGAAGATGGCGCGGATGTCCAGCAGGCCGATGCCGCGCACTTCGAGCAGGTTCAGCAGCAGGTCGGGACAGCGGCCCTCGATGGTGTTCTGGTTGATGCGGTAGAGGTCGACCGCGTCGTCGGCCACCAGGCCGTTTCCGCGCGAGATCAGTTCCAGCCCCAGTTCGCTCTTGCCCAGACCCGACTCGCCCGTGATCATCACTCCCATGCCCAGGATGTCCATGAACACGCCATGCATCGAGGTGCGCTCGGCGAAGTGCTTGGACAGGTAGGCGCGCAGCAGGTCGATCACGAAGGCCGACGACTCGCGCGTGGCAAAGAGCGGCAGCTGGGCGCGCTCGCAGATCGACAGCAGCTCGTCGGGCGCGGCCTGGCCGTCGGCCAGCACCAGCATCGGCGGCTCCAGCGTGACGATGCGGGCGATGCGCCGGGCGCAGTCTTCCTCGCTGCCGCGCGTCAGGTAGGCGACCTCGCGGGCGCCGAGGATCTGCACGCGGTACGGGTGGATGTAGTTGAGGTAGCCGACGAGGTCCGCCGCCGACTGCGCGCGGCTGATGACCTCCGCATCGAACTGACGCTCCGATGCCCCCAGCCCCGCCAGCCATTCCCAGCGGAGCGAGCCACGGAACTCCTCGAACATGGCATCGGCGCTGATGACGGTCGGCTTCATGCGTTCAGGAGACGGCGCGCGGGCGCCGGCTTTGCGTTGGAATGAGGGAAGAAGAAGCCGCGCAGCTTATCAGCAGCCGCGCGCGCCAACGCATGCGCTCAGGCGACTTGCGTCGATTGCCAGCCGGCGATCAGGTCGTGCAGGGCCGTGGCGTCCGTGCTGGACTTGATCTGTTCGCGCAGGCTGGCGTCGCTCAGCAGTTCGGCGATTTCGGAGAGGATTTCGAGGTGCTTCTGCGTGGCCGCTTCGGGAACCAGCAGGAAGATCAGCAGTGCGACGGGTTGCTCGTCGGGGGCGTCGAAGCCGATCGGATTGGCCAGCTGGAACACAGCGGCCATCGGCGACTTGAGGCCCTTGATGCGGCCATGCGGAATGGCGACGCCATGGCCCAGCCCGGTGGAGCCGAGGCGCTCGCGCGCGAAGAGGCTGTCGGTGATGAGGGCACGGCCCAGACCGTGAAGGCTTTCGAACAGCAGGCCGGCTTCTTCGAAAGCACGCTTCTTGCTGGTAGCGTCAACGCTCACAAGCACTTGAGCGGGCGGCAGGATGGACGCGAGTCGATTCATGGTGGGTGCAGAGCGGGGGCGATTATGCACCCGCTTGGTAAAAACCCCCAGTCCCCCTATTTACTTTCTGTCTACATGTTGCCCAGAGGCCTCTCGCTCTCCTCTGGGCGACTGCCAAAAGCCCGACCGTGACAGTCGGAAAACAAAAAGCCGCCCGAAGGCGGCCTTGATATGCGAGCCCCGGGGGCTACTTACATCACGCGCTTGGGCGCCGCGTGATGGTGGTCCTGCAGGCGGTCCTTGTGGCGCACCACCTGGCGGTCGAGCTTGTCGACCAGCTCATCGACCGCAGCGTAGAGATCAGCGTGGCTCGACTCCGCGAACATGTCATTGCCCTTGACGTGGATGTTGCATTCCGCCCTTTGGCGGCGTTCCTTTTCCTTCTGCTTTTCCACCGTGAGGATCACCTTCACATCGACCACCTGGTCGAAATGTCGGATGACCCGGTCCAGCTTGCTCGTGACGTAGGTGCGCAAGGCAGGTGTGACGTCGAGGTGATGACCGCTGATCGTCAAATTCATGAATGACCTCCTGGAATTGACGGTTGGGGGAAATGACCGCGCCGCAGGATGCGGTTTGGCCGGCGAAACGAAACGGGAGTTCTCTCTGGGGGTCTTGAGAAAGAAAAGAGGGAGGTGGGAAGAGGTGAGAAAGAGGGGAAGGTCGATTCACTATGCCCAAGCTGTCACGGTATTGCAATACCTGAGTTGCCCGGGGTTTTGCAGCTTCGTGAGCAGCTTTTCACACGCTAGCGAATCGATAGCTGCGGGCACGCGCGGGGCTGGCGATACCGCGATTTGGAAACAAGTGTTTCAATGCCGGCCCGCCGGTGACCATGCCGGCACAAGGGCCTGTCCATGCCGTCTCCGGCTCAGCGCCAGGCGGCCCGCATCCTGTTGCGCAGATCGATCACCGAGCTGGGCGGCGGCACCGCCGGCGGACGCTCCGGCGGGGGCGGCCAGGTCTGCTGCTCGAAGCCTTCCAGGTCGGCATCGGCGATGAAGCGTGTGCGGTTGGCATACAGGTGCCGGTCGCCGCGCGCCGCCTGCTGCGTGACATGGAAGCGCTGCGGCACCAGCAGGTGCAGGTGGTCGCGCGCCCGTGTCATCGCCACATAGAGCAGGCGCCGCTCCTCCTCCAGTTCTTGCGCGCTCTGCGCGACATCGGCCGGCAGGCAGCCGTCGACCACATTGAGCACGTGAACCGAATTCCATTCCTGCCCCTTGGCCGAATGGATGGTCGAGAGGATCAGGTAGTCCTCGTCCAGCAGCGGCGGCCCCGGTCGGTCGCTGGTGGCTTCGGGCGGATCGAGCGTGAGTTCGGTGAGGAAGCGTTCGCGCGAGGCGTACCCGGCCGCGAGCCGCGCGAGCTGCTCCACGTCGGCGCGCCGCACGCCGGAGGTGTCTTCGTACAGGCGCTCCAGATGCGGCAGATACCAGTCCATCGCCAGCTCGACGTCGGCCGGCCACTTCAGCGCAGGCTCCCGCAGCGCCTCGTAGGCCTTCGCGAAGTCGGCCCATTGCGCGCGCGCAGCGGAAGGCGGCACGAACTCGCGCACCGCCTGGGCCGGGTCGGCCGCCTGCTCCATCGCATCGAGCAGGCGCGCGCTCGTGGCGGGCCCGATACCGGGGATGAGCTGCGTCACGCGAAAGCCCGCCATGCGCCCGCGTGGGTTCTGCGCGAAGCGCAGCACCGCGAGCAGGTCCTTCACATGCGAGGCCTCCAGAAACTTGAGCCCGCCGAACTTCACGAACGGGATGTTGCGCCGCGCCAGCTCGAGTTCGAGCGCGGCGCTGTGCGACGAGGTGCGGAACAGCACCGCCTGCGACTTCAGCGCCAGCCCGCCCTCGCGATGCGCCAGCACCTTGTCGGCCACCCAGCGCGCCTGCCCCGCCTCGTCGGGCACGAGCACGAGCAGCGGCTTGCCGGCCGAAGGCTTGTCGGTCCACAGCGTCTTGGCGTGCCGCTCGGCGGCCTGCGCGATGACGCGGTTAGACACGTCGAGGATCGGCTGCGTCGAGCGGTAGTTGCGCTCCAGCGTGACCACGCGCGCAGGCTGCGTGAACTGCGAGGGAAAGTCGAGGATGTTGCGTACCGTTGCGCCGCGGAAGGAATAGATCGACTGCGCGTCGTCCCCCACCACCGTCACGCCGCGCCCGTCGGGCTTGAGCGCCAGCAGGATCGACGCCTGCAGCAGGTTGGTGTCCTGGTACTCGTCGACCAGCACATGGTCGAAGCGCGCGCCGATGTGCGCGGCCAGCGCGGGCTCGGCCGCCATCTCGGCCCAGTAGAGCAGCAGGTCGTCGTAGTCGAGCACGTTCTGCCGCTGCTTGGCCTCGACATAAGCGCCGAACAGCTTCTTCAGCTCGGCCTCCCATTCGCCGCACCAGGGAAAGGCTTCCTTGAGCACGTCGGCCAGCGGCGCGCGGGTGTTCACGCAGCGCGAGTAGATCGACAGGCAGGTGCCCTTGCGCGGGAAGCGGTTGACGGTGGAAGAAAGCCCGAGCTCGTGGCGCACCAGCCCCATCAGGTCTTCGGCGTCGCCGCGGTCGTGGATGGTGAAATTCTCGTCGAGCCCGATCTGCGGCGCGTACTCGCGCAGCAGCCGCGCGCCGATGCCGTGGAAGGTGCCGGCCCACGGCAGCGCGGGCGGCGCCTCCGACTTCAGCCCCAGCACCTGCGCCAGCACGCGGCCGGCGCGGCGCTCCATTTCCTGCGCGGCGCGGCGCGAGAAGGTCAGCAGCAGCAGGCGCTGCGGATCGACGCCGCCGGCGATGAGGGTCGCGACGCGGTGCGCCAGCGTGCTGGTCTTGCCCGAACCAGCCCCGGCGATGACGAGCAGCGGCCGTTCGTCCGGGCCGGCGGTGGCCGCGGCCACACCGTGCTCCACCGCCGCGCGCTGCGCCTCGTTGAGCGAGGCCAGCGCCTGCGCCAGGCGTTCGGCCTGGGTCTTCGGCGCGGCGGAAAAAACGGGAAGCGCAGTGCTCTGCATGGACCGTGACTTTACTGTATGCCCGTCCAGTCCAGCCACCTCGCCGACATGTGGCCGGTGACATAATCGCGCCACGCTGCAACCGGAGATTTTTCCAATGGAAACCGCCCCGTCTCGGCAGCTTTCAACTCCCTTTCGCTGACGCTTTTTTCGCGCTTCCTGCGCACGTCGGGCCGGGGAATTGAAAGCGCCCCTCCCCCTCGCCCACCGTCCAGTCAGTCATTCCCGGGAGTGAGCCCCATGCTCAACATCTTCACGCTCGCCAACGGCCGCCTAGTCCAGGAAGAAATCGAGGCCCTCGAAGAGCTCTCCAGATTCCAGCCGATCTGGGTCGACCTCGAGTCGCCCACGCTCGAAGAGAAGCGCTGGATCAAGCAGTACTACGGCCTGTCCATCCCCGAAGACGCGATGGACGAGGACATCGAGGAATCGGCGCGCTTCTACGAGGAAGACAACGGCGAGCTGCACATCCGCTCCGACTTCCTGATCGACGACGACGAAGCCCCCCGCGCCGTGCGCGTGGCCTTCATCCTCAACCAGCACAACACCGACCTGCGCAGCCGCGGCGTGCTGTTCTCGATCCACGACGAGGACGTGCCCGTGTTCCGCCTGCTGCGCATGCGCGCGAGGCGCGCACCGGGGCTGATCGAGGACGCCAAGGAAGTGATGCTCAAGCTCTTCGACGCCGACGCCGAATACTCGGCCGACTCGCTGGAGAACATCTACGACGAGCTCGAGGCCGCGAGCAAGAAGGTTCTGTCGGGCAACGTCAGCGACGAGCTGGCCGGCGAGGTGCTCGGCGCCATCGCGCGGCAGGAAGACCTGAACGGGCGCATCCGCCGCAACGTGATGGACACGCGCCGCGCCGTCAGCTTCATGATGCGCAGCAAGATGCTCAACGCCGAGCAGTTCGAGGAGGCCCGCCAGATCCTGCGCGACATCGAGTCGCTGGACAACCACACGGCCTTCCTCTTCGACAAGATCAACTTCCTGATGGATGCGACCGTCGGTTTCATCAACATCAACCAGAACAAGACCATCAAGATCTTCTCGGTGGCCAGCGTGGCGCTGCTGCCGCCGACGCTGATCGCCAGTATCTACGGCATGAACTTCAAGTTCATGCCCGAGCTCGACTGGGCCATGGGCTATCCCTACGCCATCGTGCTCATGGCGGCGAGCGCGCTGGTGCCGATGTGGTACTTCCGCCGGCGCGGCTGGCTCAAGTAGCAGAGCCTCCCCGGGCGGCCCGGTGCTAGAGTGGCTCCGGCCCCAAGCGCCGACCGGAGAGCCATCTTGCGCAGACTTCGCTTTCTTACCAACCGCCACCGCGCGCCGTCGACCAACACCGCGCTGGGCCTCCTGCTGGCCTTCAATGCCGGCGCCATCAACGCGGGCGGCTTTCTCGTGCTGCACATGTACACCTCGCACATGACCGGCTTCGCCTCGCAGCTGGCCGACGGCATGGTGCTGGGCAACGTCAAGCTGCTCTTGAACGCACTGGGCGCGATCCTGGCCTTCCTGACCGGCGCAGCCGTGTGCGCGGTGCTCGTCAACTGGGCCCGCCAGCACCGCATGCACGGCGTGTACGCACTGCCGCTGATGCTGGAGGCGGCGCTGATGTTTCCCTTCGGGCTCATGGGCGCCATCACGCTGACCTGGGCCACGCCCTTCGCGGTGCCGCTCACCGTGCTGCTGCTGTCCTTCATCATGGGCCTGCAGAACGCGGTGGCCTCCAAGACCTCGGGCGGCAGCATCCGCACCACCCACATGACCGGCAACATCACCGACATGGGCATCGAGATCGGCAAGATGCTCTACTGGAACCGCCGCTCGAAATCGGCGCCGGCGCACGCCCTGCCCGTACGCCACGACCGCAGCCGCATGCGCCGCGCCGGCGGGCTGGTCGGCATGTTCGTGCTCGGCGGCGCGGCGGGCGCGCTGGGCTTCAAGTACGTGGGCTTCGTCTGCGTGGTGCCGCTGGCGGCGCTGCTGCTGGCGCTGTCGATCCCGCCGCTGCTGCGCGACATCCCGCGCCGCCGCACGCCCTCGCTCGGCTGAATTCAGCCGATCTCGGCCGGCAGCGAAGCCAGCCACGCGTCGACCAGCGCGAGGCTGTAGCGGCTCGCCACCGCGGCGACGAAGCGCGAGAAGTCGCCGTGCGCGGTATCGTCGGCCCGGTCGGAAATCGTGCGCATCGCCGCAAAAGGCACGCCGTAGTCGTGACACACCTGCGCCACCGGGGCGCCTTCCATCTCGACCGCGAGTGCGTCGGGCAAGGCGCGCTGCAGCGCCTCGCTCTCAGCGGTGGTCGAGACGAACCTGTCGCCGCTCACCAGCAGGCCGCGATGCACCTTCGGCGAACGCAAGCCGAACTCGTCGACGGCCTCCTGCCCCACCAGCGCCACCGGATCGCGCAGCGTCTCCCGCGCAACCGCAGCCAGCGCATCGCCGATGGCTGCATCGGCCGCGAAGCGTGACAGCCCCATCAGCGGCACTTCGTACTTCGGAAAGATCGGCGAGGCATCGAGGTCGTGCTGCAGCAGCTGCGTCGCGACCACCACGTCGCCGACGTTCACGCCCGGCGCCAGCCCGCCCGCGACGCCGGTGAACACGATGGCCCGCACGCCAAAGCGCTCCAGCAGCACCGTGGCCGTGATCGCCGCCGCGACCTTGCCGATGCGCGACAGCACCGCGACCACCGGCCGGCCATGCAGATGGCCCGCCCAGAAGTCGCGGCCCGCGACGCGCACGCGCTGCTCGTCGGGCATCAGCGCGAGCAGCGCGCCCAGTTCCTCGTGCATCGCAGCGACGATGGCAACAGGCGGACGCGACAGGGAACTCACAGTATTTCTCTTTCCAGGAACACCGCGGAACCGGCTTTGCCGGGCCGCAGGTGTTGCCCCCTGCAAGGGGGAAGGCGCGCGCGACACGAAGTGCGCGGAGCCTGGGGGTTTACTCGTTCACTTGATGTCCACACCGTAGAAGGTGTGGCGGCCGAACGGGCTCAGCTTGAAGTCGACGACTTCCTTGCGCACCGGCTTCAGCTGCACCGCGTGCGCGATGGTGAACCACGGCGCCTGCTCCTTGAAGATCAGCTGCGCCTTCTTGTAGAGCGCGTCGCGGTCGGCCTGCTTGGTCGCGCTCTTGGCCTTCACCACCAGGTCTTCGTACGGCTGGTAGCAGAACTTCGAGATGTTGCTGCCGCTGGCCGACTTCGCCGAGGCGCAGCCCAGCAGCGTGTAGAGGAAGTTGTCCGGGTCGCCGTTGTCGCCGGTCCAGCCCAGCATGCCCATCTGGTGCTCGCCGGCCTGCAGGCGCTTGCGGTACTCGCCCCACTCGAAGCTCTTGATCTCGGCCTTGACGTTGATCTTGGCGAGGTCGGCCTGCATCAGCTCGGCGATGCGCTTGGCGTTCGGGTTGTACGGGCGCTGCACCGGCATGGCCCACAGGTCGGTGGAGAAGCCGTCGGGGAAGCCGGCCTGCGCCAGCAGCTTCTTGGCGGCCTCGGGGTCGTACGGATCGTCCTTCACCGCATCGTTGTAGGACCACATGGTCGGCGGGATCGGGTTCTTCGCGGCCACGCCGGTCGACAGATACACGCCGTCGATGATGGCCTTCTTGTTGATCGCCATGTTGATGGCCTTGCGCACGCGCACGTCGTCGAAAGGCTTCTTCGTCGTGTTGTACGAGAGGTATCCCACGTTCAGGCCCGGCTGCTCCAGCAGCTGCACGTTCGGGTCCTTGCGGATCGCGTCGAGGTCGGCCGGGTTCGGGTAGGGCATCACATGGCATTCACCCTTCTGCAGCTTGGCCCAGCGCACCGAGGCGTCAGGCGTGATCGCGAACACGAGGTCGTCGATCTTCGCCTTGCCGCCCCAGTACTGCGGGAAGGCCTTGAAGCGGATGATCGCGTCCTTCTGGTACTGCACGAGGTAGAAGGGGCCGGTGCCGATCGGGTCCTGGTCGACCTTCTCGGGCGTTCCGGCCTTGAGCATCGCGATGGCGTATTCCTTTGACTGGATGCCCGCGTACTGCATCGCCAGGTTCGCGAGGAACGGTGCCTCGGCCTGGTTGAGCGTGATCTTCACGGTGTAGTCGTCGATGCGGTCCACCGACTTCAGCAGCTTGGGCATGCCCATGTCGTTGAAGTAGGAGTGGTTCTGGCTCGTGACCTTGAAGAAGGGGTCGCTCTCCTTCCACTGGCGCTCGATCATGAAGATGAAGTCGTCGGCGTTGAAGTCGCGCGTGGGCTTGAAGCTCTTGCTCGTGGTGTGCCACTTCACGCCCTTGCGCAGGTGGAAGGTGTAGACGGTACCGTCGGGGGAGATCTCCCATTTCTCGGCAAGGCCGGGCACGACCTTGGTGCCGCCGCGCTCGAACTCGACGATCGTGTTGTAGACCTGCGTGGTCACGTCGAAAGAGGTACCGGTGGTGTTCATGCCCGGATAGAAATTCTCCGGGCTGCCTTCCGAGCAATACACCAGCGTCTTGGCGGACACCGCGCCGCAGGCCAGGGTAAGGGCTGCGAGCGCTGCAGGTGCCAGGAGCGCCAGGCTTCGTGAGCGGCGCGAAACGGTGGGCTGGGTCTTCATTTGGACTCCTTGATACACGGTTGAAAGAACTGCGAGAACGGGAACGGAAACAGGAACCGAAGGAACGCTAGGGATTCGTCGCCATCGCGATGGAGGCGGCGGAGGGAACATCGGCGCGCACGAGCGGCGCGCCTTCCAGGAACTTCTCGGAGAAGTGACAGGCCACCTGCCGCTCGTCGAGCATGCGCAGCAGCGGGCGCTCTTCGCGGCAGCGCTGCTCCACATGCGGGCAGCGCGTGCTGAACACGCAGCCAGAAGGCGGATTCAGCGGCGACGGCAGCTCGCCCTTGAGCACGATGCGCTGGCTGCTGAGCCCCGGCGTGGATGCCAGCAGCGCCTGCGTGTACGGATGCAGCGGCCGCGCGAAGATGCGCGACTTCGGCCCCTGCTCCACCGCATGGCCGAGGTACATCACCAGCACCTCGTGCGCGATGTGCCGCACCACGCCGAGGTCATGCGAGATGAAGAGATACGCCAGGCCCAGCTCGGCCTGAAGGTCGGCCAGAAGGTTCAGCACCTGCGCCTGGATCGACACGTCGAGCGCCGACACCGGCTCGTCGGCCACCAGCAGCCGCGGGCTCAGCATCAACGCGCGCGCGATCGCAATGCGCTGGCGCTGGCCGCCGGAGAACATGTGCGGATAACGGTTGGCGTACTCGGGCCGCAGTCCCACGCGCGCCAGCATGTCGCGCGCTTTCGCGGCGCGCTCCTGTTTGCCCAGGGTGGTGTTGATGGCCAGCGGGTCTTCGAGCACCGTCGCGATCTTCTTGCGCGGATTGAGCGAGCCGTAGGGGTTCTGGAACACCAGCTGCACGGCCTGGCGCAGTTCGCGCCTGCGCTCGGGCGGCGGGCTCACCGCGTCGGCGCCGACCAGCGTGAGCTGGCCCGCCGTCGGCTTCTCGATCAGCGCGACCATGCGCGCCAGCGTCGACTTGCCGCAGCCCGATTCGCCGACCACGGCCAGCGTGCGGCCGCGCTCGATCCGGAAGGAGATGTCGCCCACGGCGCGCAAGTGCGAAGGCGCGCGGAACAGCCCGCGGCGGATGTCGTAGGTGCGCTGGAGGTTCTTGGCCTCGACCACCACTTCAGTCGATGCCTCGCTCATGCCTCGACCTCCACGACCCGCTGCTTCGGCGGATCGCCCGCGATGGCCTCTCCTCGCCCCGGATCGCCGAGCGGAAAGTGGCAGCACACCTCGGCGCCGTGCGACTCGCGCAGCGCCGGCCGCACCTGGCAGGCGCGCTCGGTGACGTAGCCGCAGCGCGGCGCGAACAGGCAGCCGGCGGGCCGGTCGTGCACGCCGGGCACCACTCCGCTGATGGTGGCGAGGCGCCCCTCGGGCGCGGCGCGTTCGGGCAGTGCCGCGAGCAGCGCCTCGGTGTAGGGGTGCTGCGGCTGTGCGAAGAGGCGGTCGACGCGCTGGTGCTCCATCACCTGGCCCGCGTACATCACGGCGATGCGCTGCGCCATCTCGCTGACCACGCCCATGTTGTGCGTGATGAGCACCAGCGCCATGCCGCGCTCCTTCTGCAGGTCGCGCAGCAGGTCGAGGATCTGCGCCTGGATGGTCACGTCGAGCGCGGTGGTCGGCTCGTCGGCGATCAGCAGGCGCGGATTGCAGGCGATGGCCATCGCGATCATCACGCGCTGGTTCATGCCGCCCGAGAGTTGGTGCGGAAAGCTCCCCAGGCGCGAGGACGCGGCCGGAATGCCCACCTGCTCGAGCAGTTCGGTCGCGCGCCTCTTCGCTTCGCGCTTGTCGAGCTTCAGGTGCAGCCGCAGCGTTTCCATCAGCTGGAAGCCGATGGTGAAGCAAGGGTTGAGGCTGGTGGTCGGCTCCTGGAAGATCATCGCGACTTCCTTGCCGACCAGCGCACGGCGCGCCTTGTCGGAAATGCCGAACAGGTCCTTGCCGGCGAAGCGCATGTGCTCCGCACGCACCCGGCCTGGAAAGCCGACGAGCCCCATCAGCGCCATCATCGTGACGCTCTTGCCCGAGCCCGATTCGCCGACGATGCCGAGCACCTCGCCCTCTTCGAGGCTGAGGCTCACGCCGTCTACTGCATGAAGCACGCCGCCTTGAGTCGGAAACTCGACGTGCAGGTCCTTGATGTCAAGCAAAGGCATCTTTTCTTCCTTCCTTTGCTTCAGCGCTTGAGCTTCGGGTCGAGCGCATCGCGCAGCCCGTCGCCCAGGAGATTGAATGCGAGCACGGCCGCGAGGATCGCCATTCCCGGGAAGGTGACGACCCACCACGCACGCAGCACGAACTCGCGCGCGTCGGCCAGCATGGTTCCCCACTCGGGCGACGGCGGCTGCGCCCCGAGGCCCAGGAAGCCGAGCGCCGCCGCGTCGAGGATGGCGGTGGAAATGCCGAGCGAAGCCTGCACGATCAGCGGCGCGGCGCAGTTGGGCAGCACCTCGCGGAACATCAGCCGCAGCGTGCCGGCGCCGCTCACGCGCGCGGCGGTGACGTAGTCGCGCGAGACCTCGGCGATGACGGCGGCGCGCGTGATGCGTACGTAGTGCGGCAGCACCACGATGGCCACCGCGAGCATCGCATTGACGAGCCCCGGCCCGAGGATCGCGACGATCACGATGGCCAGCAGCAGGCTGGGCAGCGTGAGCACGATGTCCATCAGCCGCATGATCGCGATCTCGAGCACGCCGCGGAAGAAGCCCGCGATGAGCCCGAGCACCACGCCAGCGACCACCGACAGCGCCACCACCGCGACGCCGATCGAAAGCGACAGCCGCGCGCCGTACATGAGCCGCGAAAGAATGTCGCGGCCGATGGCGTCGGTGCCCAGCAGGTAGCTCATGGAGCCGCCCTTCTGCCACGCCGGCGGCTGCAGGAAGACGGCGCTGTTGGTCTCGTTCGGTGCGTGCGGCGCGATCCACGGCGCGAACAGCGCGACCAGCAGCAGCACGACGATGGTGGCGAGCCCGATGACCGCGCCGCGGTTGGCCGAGAAGGCCGTCCAGAATTCGCGCCAGGGGCCGGGGGGTGCGGTGCTCTTGCCCGCACCGTCGGAAACGGTGATCTGCGTGGTTGTCGCCATGGGGAAGCTCAGCGCCTGATGCGTGGGTTGATGACGCCGTACGCCACGTCTACGAGAAGGTTGACCAGCATCACGATGCCGCCGAGCAGCAACATGCCACCCTGCAGCACCGGATAGTCGCGCCGGCCGATGGCCTCGATGAGCCACTTGCCGACGCCGGGCCAGGAGAAGATGGTCTCGGTGAGGATCGCGCCCGTGAACAGCACGCCCACCTGCAGCCCGATGACCGTCACCACCGGAATGAGCGCGTTGCGCAGCGCATGCAGCCCCACCACGCGAAAGCGCGAAAGCCCCTTGGCGCGCGCGGTGCGGATGTAGTCCTCGCCCAGCACCTCGAGCATGGCCGAGCGCGTCATGCGCGCGATGACCGCGAGCGGCACAGTGCCGAGCACCACGGCCGGCAGCACGAGGTGGTGCAGCGCCGACCAGAAGGCGTCGGTCTCGCCGGCGCGCAGCGCGTCGACGAGCAGGAAGCCGGTGTCGGGCTCGACGTAGTACTGCACCGCGATGCGGCCCGATACGGGCGTCCATCCGAGCTGCACCGAGAAGAACAGGATCAGCAGCAGCCCCCACCAGAAGATCGGCATCGAGTAGCCGGTGAGCGAGGTGGCCATCACGCCGTGGTCGAAGATGGAGTTGCGCCGCACCGCCGCGAGGATGCCCGCCGGCAGCCCGAGCAGCAGCGCGAAAAGAATGGCGCACACCGCGAGCTCGACCGTGGCCGGGAAGAGCGAGAGGAACTCGCTCATCACCGTGTCCTGCGTGATGAGCGACTTGCCGAGATCGCCGTGCAGCACGCGGGCGATGTAGATGCCGTACTGCACGATCACCGGCTTGTCGAAGCCGTAGGCGGTGCGCAGTTCGGCATGGCGCGCGGGGTCGATTCCGCGCTCGCCGGCCATGGTTTCAATGGGGTCGCCCGGCACCAGCCGGATGAGGAAGAAGGCGAGCAATGTCATGCCGAAGAAGGTCGGCACCAACAGACTCAAACGGGTAAAGACAAACCTGAGCATCGACCCGCGAATATGCAAGATCGATGCCTCTGCCCCACCCGGGCCGAACCCTTACTCCAGCGCGTGCTCGCGCACTTACTTTTTGGTGTCGCGCAGCTCGCGGCGAAGGATCTTGCCGACCGGCGTCTTCGGCATGTCGGTACGAAACTCTACGATGCGCGGCTGCTTGTAACCCGTAAGGTTTGCTCTGCAGTACTCGCGCACCTGCGCCTCCGTGAGCGAAGGGTCTTTCTTGACGATCACGAGCTTCACGGCCTCGCCCGTCTTGTCGTCGGGCACGCCGACCGCGGCGCACTCGAGCACGCCCGGAATGAGTGCGACCACATCCTCGACCTCGTTCGGGTACACGTTGAAACCCGACACCAGGATCATGTCCTTCTTGCGGTCGACCACCTTGAAGTAGCCGCGCTCGTCGACCACGCCGATGTCGCCGCTCTTGAAGTAGCCGTCGGCCGTCATGACCTTCGCGGTCTCGTCGGGGCGCTGCCAATAGCCGGCCATCACCTGCGGGCCCTTGATGGCGATCTCGCCGCGCTCGCCGACGGGCACCTCGTTGCCGTCGTCGTCGAGCAGCCTGAGCCAGGTGCTCGGCAGCGGCAGGCCGATGGTGCCGGTGTAGGCCGTGCTGTTGGTCGGGTTGCAGGTGGCCGAGGGCGAGGTCTCGGAAAGGCCGTAGCCCTCGCAGATCGGGCAGCCGGTTTTTTCGAGCCAGAGCTTCGCCACCGCGGCCTGCACCGCCATGCCGCCGCCCACCGACACCTTCAGGTTCTTCCAGTTGACGGTGTTGAAGTCGGGGTGGTTCGCCAGCCCGTTGAACAGCGTGTTGACGGCCGGGAAGCTGTGGATCGTGTGCTTCGACAGCTCCTTCAGCACGCCGGGAATGTCGCGCGGATTCGGGATCAGGATCAGCTTGCCGCCCGTGCGCATGCTCAGCATCATGCCGACCGTGAACGCGAAGATGTGATACAGCGGCAGCGCGCACACGCCCGTGGGCTGCTCGTTGGCCGGCACCTTGTTCATGACCGGCTCGTTCCACGCCTCGGACTGCAGCACGTTGGCGATCACGTTGCGGTGCAGGAGCACCGCGCCCTTCGACACGCCGGTGGTGCCGCCGGTGTACTGCAGCACCGCCACGTCGTCGGGTCCGATGGCCACGGGCTTGAGCGAAGCGCTCGCGCCCTTGTCGAGCGCGTCGTTGAAGCGCACCGCGCCCGGCAGGCTGAAGGTGGGCACCATCTTCTTGACGTTGCGCACCACGTAGTTGACGAGCGCGCCCTTGAGGAAGCCGAGGCGGTCGCCCATGGAAGCCAGCACGATGTGCTTGACCGGCGTGCTCGCGATGCATTGCTGCAGCGTGGTGCCGAAGTTCTCCATGATGACGATGGCCTTCGCGCCCGAATCCTTGAGCTGGTGCTCCAGCTCGCGCGGCGTGTACAGCGGATTGACGTTGACCAGGATGAGGCCGGCGCGCAGGATGCCCGCGACCGCAATGGGGTACTGCGGGCAGTTGGGCATCATCACCGCCACGCGGTCGCCCTTGGCGAGGCCCAGGCTCTGCAGGTAGCCCGCGAACGACTTGCTCTGCCTGTCGGTCTCGCCATAGCTGATGTCCTTGCCCATGAAGCTGTAGGCCGTGCGGTCGGCGTACTTCTTGAAGCTCTCCTCCATGAGCGCGACCAGCGAGGGGTACTGCGAAGCATCGATATCGGCGGGCACGCCCTGCGGATAGCTGCTGAGCCAGGGACGATCGGTCATTGGATTTGTCTCCTCCGGGAGTCGGACTGTTGAAAACGAAAACGGCGCACTTGATGGCGCCGCGAAGAACTCGTCCGCTGCGCGGACGGGGACCTTCGGCCTATTCGATGGCCTTGCCCATATCTTCCACTACTTTTTTAGCATCGCCAAAGACCATCATCGTCTTGTCCATGTAGAAGAGCTCGTTGTCCAGGCCGGCATAACCCGCGGCCATGGAGCGCTTGTTGACGATGACGGTCTTGGCCTTGTAGGCCTCCAGGATCGGCATGCCGTAGATCGGGCTGCCCTTGGTGTGCGCGGCCGGGTTCACCACGTCGTTGGCGCCCAGGATGATCGCCACGTCGGCCTGGCCGAACTCGCCGTTGATGTCCTCCATCTCGAACACCTGGTCGTAGGGCACCTCGGCCTCGGCCAGCAGCACGTTCATGTGGCCGGGCATGCGGCCTGCCACCGGGTGGATGGCGTACTTCACGGTGATGCCCTTCTCCACCAGCTTCTGCGCGAGCTCCTTCACCGCGTGCTGGGCGCGGGCCACGGCGAGGCCGTAGCCGGGCACGATCACCACCGTCTCGGCGTTGCCGAGCACGAAGGCCGCGTCGTCGGCGCTGCCGCTCTTCACCGGACGCTGCTCCTTCGCGCCGCCCGTGGCCGCGGCCGCGTCGCCGCCGAAGCCGCCCAGGATCACGTTGAAGAACGAGCGGTTCATGGCCTTGCACATGATGTAGCTCAGGATCGCACCCGAGGAGCCCACCAGCGAACCGGCCACGATCAGCATCGCGTTGTTCAGGCTGAAGCCGATGCCCGCGGCCGCCCAGCCGGAGTAGCTGTTGAGCATCGACACCACCACCGGCATGTCGGCGCCGCCGATGGGGATGATGATGAGCACGCCCATCACGAAGGCCAGCGCCAGCATCGCGAAGAAGGCCGGCCAGCTTTCGGTGAAGACGAACACCAGCCCCAGGCCGATGGTCGCCAGGCCCAGCACGAGATTGAGCATGTGCTGGCCCGAGAACTGCACGGGCGCGCCCTGGAACAGGCGGAACTTGTACTTGCCCGAAAGCTTGCCGAAGGCGATGACCGAGCCGCTGAAGGTGATGGCGCCGATGGCCGCTCCCAGGAAGAGCTCCAGCCGGTTGCCGCTCGGGATCGGATCGCCCTTGAGCGCGATGCCGAAGGCGTGCGGCTCGGCCACGGCGGCCACCGCGATGAACACCGCCGCCAGGCCGATCATGCTGTGCATGAAAGCGACCAGCTCGGGCATCTTGGTCATCTCGACCTTGTTGGCCATGTAGGCGCCCAGGCCGCCGCCGACGACCAGCGCGACCAGCACGTAGCCCAGGCCGGCGAGGTTGCCGCTGGCGAGCTTGTAGATCAGCGCCCCGGTGGTCAGCACGGCGATGGCCATGCCGGTCATGCCGAAGATGTTGCCGCGGATGGAGGTGGTGGGATGGCTCAGGCCCTTCAGGGCCTGGATGAAGCAGATGCTGGCGACGAGGTACAGCAGCGTGACGAGGTTCATGCTCACTTGGCAGCTCCCTCTTCAGCCTTCGGTGCGGCCTTCTTGTCCTTCTTCTTGAACATTTCCAGCATGCGCCTCGTGACGAGGAAGCCGCCGAAGACGTTCACCGCGGCCAGCGCCACGGCCAGCACGCCCATGGTCTTGCCCAGGGGCGTGTCGGTGAGCGCGGCCGCCAACATGGCGCCCACGATCACGATGGCCGAGATGGCGTTGGTCACGGCCATCAGCGGCGTGTGCAGCGCGGGCGTGACGGTCCACACGACGTGGTAGCCCACGTAGATGGCCAGCACGAAGATGATCAGGTTGATGACTGTGTGAGAGACGATGTCCATGTTCTTCTCCTCGACGGGCGTTGCTTGTTGCGTTACTTCTTCGTGACCTGGCCGTCGTGCGTGACGCGGCAGGCGGCGACGATGTCGTCCTCGAGGTCGATCTTCAGCGCGCCCTCCTTGGTGACGATGAGCTTGAGGAAGTCGAGCACGTTGCGCGCATACAGCGCCGAGGCGTCGGCCGCCACCAGCGCGGCGAGGTTCGTTTCCCCGACGATGGTCACGCCGTGCTTCACGACGGTCTTGTCGGCCTCCGACAGCGGGCAGTTGCCGCCCACCCCATCCGGGCCTTTACCGGCGGCGATGTCGACGATGACGGAGCCCGGCTTCATGGACTTGACCATGTCCTCGGTGATGAGGGTCGGCGCGGCGCGCCCCGGAATGAGCGCGGTGCTGATGACCACGTCGGCCAGCGCCACGCGCTTGGCGACCTCGGCCTGCTGTCGGCTGAGCCAGCTCGCGGGCATTGGCCGCGCGTAGCCGCCGACGCCTTCGGCCGCGTCCTTTTCTTCCTGGGTCTCGTAGGGCACGTCGATGAACTTGCCGCCCAGCGACTCGATCTGCTCCTTGACGCTGGGGCGCACGTCGGACGCCTCGATGACGGCGCCCAGGCGCTTGGCGGTGGCGATGGCCTGCAGGCCCGCCACGCCCACGCCGAGGATGACGACGCGCGCGGCCTTCACCGTGCCGGCTGCCGTCATGAGCATGGGGAAGAAGCGCTGGTACTTGTCGGCCGCGATCATCACGGCCTTGTAGCCGGCGATGTTGGCCTGCGAGGAGAGCACGTCCATGCTCTGGGCACGGGTGGTGCGGGGGGCGGCCTCGAGCGCGAAGCCGGTGACGCCGGCGGCGGCCAGGCGCTGCAGGCCGGCCGCGTCGAAGGGGTTGAGCATGCCGATCACGACGGCGCCGGGCTTCAGCAGCGCGGTCTCGGCCTCGGTGGGCGTGCGCACCTTCAGGACCATGTCGGCGGAGAAGGCGCCTGCCTGGTCGGCGATCTCCGCGCCTGCGGCCTGGTAGGCCGCATCGGTGGCGCTGGCGGCCACGCCCGCTCCCGACTGCACCCTTACGGTATGCCCGGAGGCCACCAGTTTCTTCACCGTCTCAGGTGTAACAGCCACGCGGGTTTCGCCTGCCAGTGTCTCGGCGGGCACGCCTATCAGCATAGAGATCTCCTCAGAGCAAGGGGCACAGGGGGAATGTGCCGGCAGCTTACAGCAAGATTACAGCCGATCGCTGTCGCCGGAGCGCTCTGTCGTTTTCATCCCAAAGCGTTGAGGAGCTTATGGATACTATAACTTCAGCTATTCAATTGATAGCGAATTCGGGTATTCGATAGAGATGAGCGGCAAAGGAATGAATACCTTTGATTTACATTCCATGTGGTTTGCTACGGCGACGGCATGGACGGGAACCGGAAAAGGTTCGCCGACCGAAATCCCCATTTGTATCCAACTGCATTCAACTTCGTTAACAAGCCCTCAGAAATCGGCGAATTGCGTGCATTAGTTGCAATTCCAAAAACTTTACCTTAGTCGCAGATAGATACACTTCCCCCTCATCAATCGCCAGTTCACGGAAGCTGACGAAGGGAGGAAAAAAGGGGCTCGAATGCGAATCGCGGTACTCGACGACGGTGTTGATCAGATCAAGCAGATCAATCGAACCATGACTGCACTCGAACACGAGTGCCACCCGTACACGGAAGGAAGGGCGCTGCTGCAGGCCATGCGCCGCCAGACCTTCGACCTGCTGATACTCGGCTGGAATCTTCCCGACATGAAGGGCTCGGAGGTGGTGGCGACCATCCGCCGGGATCTCAACAGCCGCCTTCCCATTCTTTTCGTCTCCGACAAGCCCGGCGAGGCCGACATGGTCGAGGGCCTCAATGCCGGCGCCGACGACTTCATGGCCAAGCCCGCCCGCGCCGGCGAGCTCGAAGCCCGCGTCAATGCGCTGCTGCGCCGCTCCTACCCGGCCCAGCACGAAAACGAGCTGATCTTCGGCCCCTACCACTTCTATCCACCTTCGCGCGTGCTCAAGGTGCGTGGCGTACAGGTCGAACTGAAGAATCGGGAATACGAGCTCGCACTCTTCCTGTTCCAGAACCTCGGCCGCCTGCTTTCGCGCGAGCATCTGCACGAGGCCGTCTGGGGTCTGGGCATCGAGGCGTTGTCGCGCTCGCTCGACACCCACATCTCCCGCCTGCGGACCAAGCTCGACCTGCGCCCAGCCAACGGCTTCCTGCTGCTGGCCATCTACGGGCTGGGCTACCGGCTCGAAACCATCGAGGCCGACGCGCTGCCTGGAGTGGTCGGCGCGCGCTGAGCCCGGAATTCCGGGCGAGCTACAGTAGTCTCTCCAACGGCCTGCGCCCTGCGCGCGCCGCACCAAGGAACGAGACGAATGAATCCGATGATCCGGCTGCTGCTCGCCGCCGCATTGCTCTGGAGCTGGCTGGGGCCCGCCACCGCGGAAGAGGTCGAAGCAAGCGACATGGTGCGCGGCGGCCTGATGGCGATCCAGATGATCGACCAGGGCCGCGCCGCCGAACTCTGGGACGGCGCCACGCCAGCGACCCGCAATCGCGTGACGCGCGCCGACTTCACCAGCCAGGTCAGCCGAAGCCGGGCGCTCATCGGCGCGCCCCAGATGCGCACCTGGGTCGCGGTCAACCGACAGGTCGTCGCCGACGCTGATGCCGGCATTGCTGGCCAGTACATCAGCATCGAATATGAAACCCGCTTCACGGGCAAGCCTGACAGGACCGTCCGGGAACTCGTCAGTTTCCACCTGGACCAGGACCGCGTCTGGCGTTTCAGCGGCTATGTATTGAAATAAAAGGCCAAACGATGCCAACTCCACGCTGGAAGCCCAATGTCACCGTCGCCGCGGTGATCGAGCGCGACGGGCGCTTCCTGCTGGTCGAGGAGCAGACTCCCGACGGCCTGCGCCTCAACACGCCGGCAGGCCATCTCGACCCCGGCGAATCACCCGCCGAAGGCTGCGCCCGCGAGACCCTGGAAGAAACTGCCCATCATTTCATGCCAACTGCGCTCATCGGCATCTACATGGCACGTTCCCGTCCGCTCGCGGAGGGCGGCGAAGACATCACCTACATGCGCTTTGCTTTCATGGGCACGCTTGGCAGGTTCGAGGAAGGCCGCCCGCTCGACAAAGGCATCGTTCGCACCGTCTGGATGACGGCCGACGAGATCCGCGCGAGCGTCGCGCGGCACCGCAGCCCGTTGCTGCTGCAGTGCGTGGAAGACCATCTGGCCGGCAAGCGATACCCGCTCGACCTGATCCACGTCGACGAATCGGTGCGATCAGTGCCCTGAGTTGAAAAGCTTCGTCAGACGATGACGCCGCCGCCAAGGCAGCGTTCACCGTCATAGAGCACGGCCGACTGCCCCGGCGTCACCGCCCACTGCGCGTCGCCGAAGCGCAGTCCGAAGGCGGCCGGATTCACGCCGCCCTCCACCGCCTCCATCTCGCAAGCCGCATCGGCCTGCCGATAGCGCGCCTTGGAACCGTAAGCGCCCGGCACCGGCGCCTCGCCGGAAATCCAGCTCGCGTCGTCCGCCTTCAGCTCCGACGACAACAGCCAGGGATGGTCGTGCCCCTGCACCACCCACAGCGTGTTCTTCTCGACGTCCTTGCGCGCCACGAACCATGGCGAATGGTCGCCCGAGCCGCGCTGCGCGCCCTTTTCCTTCACGCCGCCGATGCCCAGGCCCTGCCGCTGGCCCAGCGTGTAGAAGCTCAACCCCTGGTGCTCGCCCAGCTTGCGGCCGCGGTCGTCCTTGATGGGGCCCGGCTCCTTGGAGATGTAGCGGTTCAGGAATTCGCGGAACGGCCGCTCGCCGATGAAGCAGATGCCGGTCGAGTCCTTCTTCTTCGCGTTGGGCAGGCCGATTTCCTCGGCGATGCGGCGCACCTCGGTCTTGTGCAGCTCGCCGACCGGGAACAGCG